>Ga0316624_10000004_pt1 | contig 64496 bp, 68 predicted proteins | sample OWC_Aug_N3_C1_D5_FD_207657 | JGI IMG/M metagenome (GOLD analysis project Ga0316624, IMG submission 207657) | Wetland soil microbial communities from Old Woman Creek delta, Ohio, United States - OWC_Aug_N3_C1_D5_A | ecosystem: Environmental > Terrestrial > Soil > Wetlands | place: USA: Ohio... | reverse complement strand
GATGCGCAAATCGAACCGGCCCAGATGGCCTTTGACATCGGGCAGGCCAAGCAGCAGCCCGGCCAGGTTGCCGAGGCTGGACTCATGCGTGCCGAGTGCGGCATCAACTCGCGCCGGACTTTTTCTGGCATCGATGTGCGCGCCGCCGGACAAGTGCGCGTCGGCCAGCGCAACCTGTATCGGCAAACTCAAGCGGCCGTGGTCGAGCTTCAGCTGCAACATCGCATCGTGCACGTTGCCGGGCAGGTCCAGCCATTTGCCTACGCGCAAGGTCAGGTCGGCATCCGTATTGTTGAGCGCACGCAGGTCGAAGCTGGCCCGCGCCAGTTCGCGATACATCTCGGCCAGGCTTTGCGCAGGCTCTTCCACTTCATTGGGTTGTCCCGTCATGAACGGGCGTGTATCCAGTGTAGGTAGGCTGAGTTGTCCCTGCACCTTGGTGCGCGCGCCGCCATAGTCGAAATCAAGGGAGCCGTTGAGCGCGGTGTTGCCCATCTCACCATCCAGGTTCGCCAGCTTGATGTTGCCCGGCGCATATGTGACATCGCCTGCGATGCTGGCCTTGCCGACTGGCGGCAGGCTGGTCTGCAACAGCCGCTCGAACTCGTTCAGGTTTTGCGTGGCAAGGCCAAAGTGGATGACGCCGCTGTTATGGGTGACCTTGCCCTTGAGCGTCAGTTTCGAGCTCAGGAAATTCAGCGAAAGGTCTACGGGCCAGGGCTGCTCGCCGCCAACCAGTTCGGCCAATGTGCCGCCGGTAAATTCGAGCTGATAGGGGAAAGTTTTTTCCACCGTTCCGTTCAGGCTCAGCGAAACCGGCTGGCCGGAAGGAATTTGCGCGACGAGCGATTTCAGCTCGAAGTAATGGCGCTTGCCTTCGCTGCCTATGTATTCCACATCCAGCTTGTGCAGCGATACGCGCTGGATGTCGAGCAGCGCGAGCAGGCGATTGTTTCCAGTGGACGCAGGCTGATTCGCATCGGGTGTTTGCGCTGCCTGCTGCTTGAACGTCCAGTTGTTGCTGCCGTCCTGGTGCGTCTGCAAACGCAGATGCACTTCGCTGCCCGACAACTCCTCGATCTGCAGATGCCCCCACAGCAAATGCCACAGATCCAGCTCCAGCCGTGCCTCGCCCAGGCTGGCAAACTCGTCGCCACTGAAGCCGCGCGCATTGGCAATGTGCAAGCCGCCCATATGCAATTTCGGGTGGGCGGAGATTTCGAGCTGCAAGGGGCCGGTGAACTGCACCTCGCGTCCGAGCGCTACAGCGAGCTTGCTGGCAATGTCCTTGTCATGTGCAGAGGCGTCGAACTTGATGCCGATCACTGCAACATAGAGCACGGCCAGTGCAAGCGATGCCCCCGCGATGCGCAATGCCTTGAGTATCTTCGAGCGGAGTTGTGTATGTGTGACGGGGTTTTGCATTGCGCGGATCTGTCTTTCCGGGGTGACTTCATGCTACCAGTTTTTTTCTGCACGCCGGATTCTTCGACATTTTGAAAAAGCTTGATGCTGCCCCCGTTGCCCCCTTCTCAATCTGAGGCCTGGGTTGCTCCGCAGCACTTCTTGTACTTTCTTCCACTGCCGCAACTGCAAGGCGCATTGCGGCTTATTTTTGGCATTTCATTTGCAAGGGTTTTGCCATTGGCGACTTCTGCTGCGCGACGTTGCGGCGCCCAGAATTTGTATATCAAGCCAACGCTAGCAGGGATCTGTTTTGATAACTCTTCGCGCTGCGCCGGCGTTTCTACCAGCGCTTCTTCGGCCTCTGTGATGTCAGGCGCACCCAGCAGATAGATAGGCCGCAATGCCACCGGGCCGTGCTTGGATTCAAACAAAGCCTGCCAGCTGTCTCGCTGCATATCGATGCCGGTCATGTAGCCGTGTGCCCACATTTCGCCGTCCATATATTCGCGCTCATCGCCTTCATAGACTTGCAGATCGAAGACGGGCTCGAAATGTTCCGCGTCCTGCTGCAGGCTCCAGACGATTGCATTCAGGTGGCGCGTCAGCAGGCTGGTGATTCTTTCTGCCTGGGCATCGGATTCAAATGTCGGCGCATCCGCTGCCGTCGGGCCCCACACGCGCGGGATCCATACACTTGGCTTGGGCATGACCGGACCTGATGCGATGGCGGTCAGGTACCCATCCAGGCAATCCAGCATCATGACTTCATTGGTGGTGGCATCCGACATCAGGAAGCCGTCGAGCTCGTCCATTTCTTTTTCGGAGAGCACGAGCGTTACTTCAATTTCGCTTGTTTCTTGTTTTGGCATGTGCTTTTTTCTTGAATGATTGAGGTTTCCATAATTGGAGACAACGTGCTGAACACGCTACTCCGTCGTTCCGGCGCAGGCCGGAATCCAGTCAATTATCAAAACCCCACGTAGTGGGACAACACGTCAAAAACGGTTTTTTCCCGCTGCGCGGTATTATTGCTCAAGCTGGATTCCGGCCTTCGCCGGAATGACGAATGCTGAAGACTGGTCGATATTTAGTTACGGAGAGACCAGTGTGTATCTTGCCTTGAGCGAGCTGTAAAGTTCGTCGCGGACATTGGCCGAATCCAGATCGGCAACTTCCAGCACCTCGACCAGGTGTTCGTTGTCCTCGCGACCATCCCATATCTTGATGTACGTTCCGGCCTTGTAGCCGTGGTCTTGGCGGAACACGTTGAGCACGTTTTTGCCGACGTATTGTTTGAACAGGTCGTTCCACTCCATATCGCAGTCGTGCAGCAGCGATTCGAACAGCGCCAGGCTGGTGCGCTTGGCTGCCGCCAGCCCCACCAGCAAGTCGAGCTTATCCAGCAGGCTCAGTTGGGCGAGCACATAGGTTTGGTTATCGAACTGGACCGACTTGTGGTGAAGATTCAGTTCGGCCTGCATCTCCATCTGCGTCTGGACGATATTGCCGAGTTTGTTCTGGATGGATGCAGAGAGGATGAAGTGCCAGATGTCGACCAGTTCCATGCGCAGTTGCGCCCAGTCGCATTCCTGTTTTTTCCACCACTTCCAGCCATGGTGTTCGATCGCTTCGACGCCTTCGACCTGGATGGCGCGATGCCAATTGTTGTTGGCGGCAACCCAGGCGGGGTTGACCTTGCTGTTCATGCCATCCTGCAATTCGAGCATGGTGCTGAGTTGGGTTTCTGAAATCGTCATTGTTCTGGCCTTGGGTAAAGCAGCCATTTTACAGTAAGGCCCGCCCCGCACTTCCTACTGAATTCAGTGCAAGACCAAAGGTGCCGCCTGGGCCTACTGCTTTTCCGCCAGATCTTCCCTAGACATTTTCAACGCCGGTATTTTTGCTACCTCAGGATATTCTTCATGTTTTGCGGGGTCTAACTGGCGAATGCAGAAATAGGTTTTCTGCCTGACATAAATTGCATTTCCTTACGTCAGGTGTCACCTATGTCGAGCCACTTTCGGGGGAGCGCCATGGCAATCCACGCACCTTGCATGAAACCGATCTGGTCAGTCGCGCTGCTGGTGATTCTAACCGCGTGCGGTGGTGGCGGCGGCAACGGAGCAGGTGGTTCAACCATGCGGCTGGGCTTGCAGCAGGTGGCGTCGGGCCTGTCTGCCCCGGTGTTCCTGACAGCGCCTGCTGGCGACCCTCGCCTATTCATCGTCGAACAGGCGGGAACTATACGCATAGTGCAGAACGGCAACGTGCTTTCCACGCCTTTCCTGGACATTACTTCCAGCGTTTCCTCCGGTGGCGAACGGGGGCTGCTGTCCATGGCATTTGATCCGCAATATGCGAGTACCGGGTTTTTCTTCGTCTATTTCACGGACCTGAACGGCGACATCGCCATCGAACGTTACCGGGTTTCGTCCGGCAATCCCAATGTGGCCGATCCGTCTGCGCTGCGTATCCTTACCATTCCCCACCCTGGCTTTAATAACCATAACGGCGGGCTTGTCACCTTCGGGCCGGATGGCCTTCTGTATCTTGGAACCGGCGATGGCGGTGGTGGTGGCAATACATTGGGGGGCAATGGACAAGACCTCGATGTGCTGCTCGGCAAAATGTTGCGTATCGATGTGAGCCATGCAAGCTCGGCCCAGCCTTATGTCATCCCGCCTCGCAACCCGTTCGTCGGCCAAATCGGGCACCGCGGAGAAATCTGGGCTTACGGCCTGCGCAACCCGTGGCGTTATGCCTTCGACGCGACGACAGGTCAGCTCTACATTGGCGATGTCGGCCAAGACCGCATGGAGGAAGTGGATGTGGCCGCCACCGCGACGGCAGGGCTCAACTACGGCTGGAATATTACCGAGGGAACCTTGTGTTACCCCAATGCCCCCTGCAATAAGGCCGGCCTGACGTTGCCAGTGCTGGAATACGCGCATGACGCAAGCGGCGGCTGTGCCATCATTGGCGGACGCGTCTATCGTGGCAGTGCGATGCCTGAGCTACAGGGCAGGTATTTTTATTCCGATTTATGCAGCGGCTGGTTGCGAAGCTTTGTCTACAACAATGGCACGGCCATTGAAAAGACCGACTGGGGTATCGCCCCCGTGGGTCAAATCTTGTCATTCGGTGAAGACGCGCAAAGTGAGTTGTACATGCTCGCAGCTTCCGGCGTGATCTATAAAGTAAGCAATCTGAATTGAAGAAACATTCGGGCGTCGGATCAAGCGGGCCAGGATCGAATTATTTTCAGCAACCAATTCACTCGGGCGTATTTCTTTCAACGCCTATCCCATACCCATACACGAGTGTCCCTCCCACCCATCCTGCTGCAGCCAACAACAGGAATCCCAATGCGGATAAGCCGATCGCAACACCATCGGGCTGGATGAGGGCGGCGCCGTTCCAGCGCATGTACAAGCTGAGCGCATACACAGCCCACGCACTCAGGACCAAAGACATATGCCAGTAGGCCACGCGCATGGCCGGGCTATCGTCGAGAATTTTCCTTAGCTCAAACAGGCCGGCCGTCATCGCAGCCAGCGCAGTAACCAATCCGCAAACGAGCAATACGTTGGACACGAACCATATTCGCTGGTCGCCGAATGCCAGGCCGGCGACGTCGCCCGTGGTTGCGAGCGACCAACACGCAATCGGAAAGTGCACCAGGGCGGGATGTACGGGATGAGCCATTTTTCTACAGCGTTAGCGCCACACTCAGCAATGCCAGGAACCCCAACACCGCAAGAGAAGCATGAGCGATAACAATTGCCTTGGGCGGAATCTTGCGCTGAACATGGAATGAAGCGAGGAAAAATCCACCGAGGGCGGTAATGATGAAGAGGAACAAGCCCAGGGTTGCCAGACTTCGGCCTTCGGCATGCCCTTCCATCACCAGGGTGATCAGCAATATGATGCCGGTCGCACCGAGCAACGCATGCACAATGGATACGGGCCAGGGTGCGAATTTATCGGTAAGCACGCGTGAGGCGAGGTACAGACCGCCGATTGCGCCGATAGCGAAGACAACGATTGCATAGGTAAGCATGATATTTCTCCTTTGTTTTAAGTTATGGAGAAAGGACAAACCAACTAGCAATTCTGAGACTAATCTGGAGGGTGGTAGTTCACGTAATTTGAGCCCTGCTGGAAATGCCGTTCCGGCAATTCGACGGGGAATTTAGCATTGACCGAAGTACGGCGGTTGCGGATACTTCAATTCATGCGATTCAATTTCCTATCCTTATGACGACCTTCTGGACATGGCTCTCCATCATCGGGCTGTCGATGACCCCCAACCTGATACTGGGGCCATCGGCGGCGGTCGGCGTGGGCATCGCGGCGCATTACGACCCGTGGGTACTTTTGCCGGTGGTCGCGGTGGCGGGTTACGTTGAAGGGCTGGTCGTCGCCTGGCTCGCCGGCGAGAGCACGCGGGTCGGTTTCATCAGCCGCTGGGTCGCGCGGATGCGTACGCCCAGGAGCGTGGCGTTGGCCGACAAGTGGGGAGTCTGGGGCGGCCTCACCCTCGGCTGCGCCGTGGTCGGCCAGGAGCCGATCCTGGTGGCGCTGCGCTGGCTGGGCGTCGACATGCGCTATATCTGGTTTCCGCTGGCGGTCAGCAACGCGGTGTTCGCGGTCATCTATTACGCGGTTGTGTGGTTCGGCCTCGACCAAGTCGCGAACCTCTGAACCCGCGCCGCACCGCCGCGGCGTCGCCGATGCCACCTGCAGCAGTTTAGCGGCCTGCTCAAAAACATATCAACTTTGCCGATGTTCGGCGTGAATACGGTAAACTTGTTCGCCTGACGCTCGACGCCATCTCTGCAAGAAAGAAACATGTATTCGCTTACTGCCCCGTTCCGCAACTGCCTGCTATTCATCCTGTCCGCGCTGCCCCTGCTTGCACATGCAAGCCTTCCCCAATCCGCCAGTGTCCCCGGCGGCGTTGCGGTGGTTCCGCTCTGCAGCGCTTCGATTTGCGCCGATGCGCCGCAATCATGGCTGGGCGATCAGCCTGTACTGGTTACTTCCGATCACGATGAGTGGTATGCGGTGGTGGGCTTGTCGCTTGCCATGAAGCCGGGTGCGCATGAGCTGCGCGTCAAGATCGGCGACAAGACGAAATCACAGGAATTCGTGGTCAATCCAAAGGACTATCCCGAGCAGCACATCACGCTTAAAGACAAGAGCAAGGTAGAACTGTCGCCCGCCGACTTGGCGCGGGCCAAGCGCGAGATCGCCACCATCATGGAGCTCAAACGCCACTGGCGCGCTGCGCCGGATACCGATCTGGCTTTTGAGTTGCCCGCTGAAGGCAAACTGGCCAGTCGCTTCGGCTTGCGCCGCTTCTTCAACGGCGAACCGCGCGCGCCGCATTCCGGGCTGGATGTAGTGGTGGAGCGCGGCACCCCGGTCAAGGCTAGCGCACAGGGCAAGGTGCTGGCAGTTGATGAATATTTTTTCAACGGCAAAACCGTTTTCGTCGACCATGGCAATGGGCTGATCACCATGTACTGCCATCTCGACCGGATCGATGTGCAGCCCGGCGAGACGGTAAGCAAGGGCCAGCCGCTCGGGCTTTCCGGCATGACAGGACGCGCCTCCGGCCCGCACCTGCACTGGAGCGTGGTGCTGAACGGAGCAATGGTCGATCCTGAGTTGTTCGTTCCGGCAAATCGTCTGCAAAAATAAAAAAGGCGCGCTGAGGTGGCGCTTCACTTCCCCACAATTGCCGTGGATGCACCTGTGGATGGGCTGTGGGTAATTCAATGAATGTCCATCGGCACATCAACTTAGTGCGCCTGACTAATTTTCGCGCTTGACCGAGTTAGCGGGTAGGCTCAAATTCCTTTGAGCTGTCGGACTCTTCTGCAAACAATTTGACACCGCCCTCTTCACCTCGAGAATAAAGTCTGTACGGCGACGACGTGCCACTTTCCCACAATTGTCGTGGATGCATCTGTGGATGAGCTGTGGGTAATTCGATGAATGCCCTTCGGCACATCAACTTAGTGCAGCTGACTAGTTTTCGTGCTCAACCGGCTCACGGCAAAATGAACTGAAGGGGCAAGGCGGTCACCTGTCGCGACCGCGTTCCTGCTCCTGCCCTCGCCTTTCCTCGCGTCCGCCTTCACGCTCCGGACGCTTGGCGGTGCCTTGATTGCCGCGTATCACCTGCTCGCGCCGGACTATGCCGGGCGGAACCGAGCCCTGCTCTCTTTCTCTTGCCTGCTCCGGCTGCGGCATGGCCTGCCTTGGCACGGCGGGCGGAGTGGTGCGTTCCTCATGGCGATGCAGGGGGCGAGCCGCCTCGGGCGGGCGATTCACGCGTGGCAAAGTGGGCGCGATTTGCACCGGCTGCGTTTGCTGTTGCTGGATGGAAGGAGGCTGCGGCCGGTAGCGGTAGTTCCGGTGCTGAAGTTCAAACTGCTGCTCGCGTTCCCGTGGATAGCGATCGCCGGAGTAGCGCCGCTGATAGTCGGGCAGCGGCGCGGGCCTGCCCCACTCGTGCCCTTCGTGCCTGTCCCAGCCGTGCCGGCGGCGCTCCCATTCATGGCCCCAGTGTTCGCCCCAGTGCGGATGGTCGGTAATGATCCAGCTGAAAAAGAAGGTGGGCGGCGCCACGTAATAGCGGATGGGAATCTGCAGCAGGGCGTCGGGCACTTCTTCCGGGTCTACGAGCTCCCACGGGCCGTCGTACCACGGACTCTTGTACCAGTTGTCGTTGTCATACAGCCAGTAGTCGCCGGCGTAGAAGAAATAGTTGGCCTGCACCTCCGGCGCGTAATAGACGGGATAGCCCGGCACCAGAACCAATTGCGGATATGAGGAAATTGTCAGTCCGATGTCGAACTCATCAGCCCAGGCGGGCACCGCACACAGCGCCAGCAGCAGCACGAACGCGCAACGGGTTATTTTCATGAAGCAGCCTCCGGCAAGTTGTGTTTTGGCTTTGCCCGCCCGACGCGGCGGATAGCCATCAGCCCTGCCGCTGATAGCGGCCAACCAGTTCGGCGCGGGCAATTATATGCCCTTTCATCGCCGCTCCAAGCGCGGGCTTGGTCGGCGACTTCAGGTCCGGCAGCGCGGCATCGAGTGCAAACAGTTTATGGAAATAGCGGTGGTTGCCGATCGGCGGGCAGGGACCGCCGTAGCCGACTTCGAGCCAATCGTTCGTTCCCTGCAGGGTGCCATGCGGCAGCGCGGCGGCGGCGATGCCTTCGTGCAGGCCGTGCGTCTCTGGCGGGATGTTGTACAGGAGCCAGTGCACCCAGGTCGTTCTCGGCGCATCGGGGTCGGGTGCGTCCGGGTCGTCGACGATCAGTACCAGGCTCCTCGCGTTTGCCGGCACGCCGCGCCAGCTCAGCGGCGGCGAAACGTTCTTGCCGTCGCAGGTGTGTCGCGCGGGAATCGCGCCGTGGTCCTCGAAGGATGCTGAGGTAAGGGTGAGCGTCATCATGATCTCCTTGTCCGGAAACAGGTCCGCAGGCCAATCCGGCGAGTGCGCACCCTGCCACGGTCTGAGCGCAACTTCCGCCACGGCTTCAGACCGGCCAAAACAACTCATCGTCATTCGACTCCATAGAGACCGGGTTAGTTCTGCGCGGCCGCGAGCAAGGGAGGCTGCGGAGGATTCTCGATTTGCCCGACAATCGGCGGCCAACCGCAGCGTTCCCTGGCGGAAAAACCTCTAACTCACTTGACCAGCTTCGAGAGCTTCTTGAACGACTCGGTTCCGGCAGTCTTCAGCAACTGGAACACCACTGCCTCGGTGCTGGTAGGCACGGCGCCGGCGAGCACCATGGCTTCGGTCGCGGTTTGTTTGTTGTCGCCGCTGCGGCTGAGCACGGCATCCTTGACGAGATGAACGTCGAAGCCGCCCGCCAGCAGTTCGACGACGGTCTGCAGCACGCAGACGTGGGTTTCCATGCCACTGACGATGATCTGCGTCCTGCCGCCCTGTTTCAGTTGCTTTATGAAAGGCTCGTTGCCGCAGCAGCTGAAGGTCAGTTTTTCAAAGCTCGGCGCTGCCGGCGCCCTGCCCTTCAGTTCGCCTAGGGTGGGCCCCAGCCCTTTGACGTACTGTTCGGTGAACAGCACCGGGACCGCCAGCTCGTTCGCGCTTTCCAGCAGGATGCCGATGTTCTTGGTCAGTTGCCGCAGCGCATGTTGGTCCATGGCGGCGCAAAGTTTTTCCTGTACATCGATTACGAGCAGCACAGCCCTTGCAGGCTCCAGCAGAAACTTGTTTCGGATAGACATAATTTTTTTCCATAAATGGCGAAGCGCAGCGGCCAGAATTATAAAACCAGCAGCACGCCGGTGAGCGTGAGCACGGCTTGATATGCGCCGGGCGACAACCTTTGTATAGATGACGGATTGACGACGGTTCGCTCGCGCGAGTAAATTTCTTCTCACTACGCTCTTTGCAGTATCGATCATGATCAGCAGTAGCAACAGGGATCAATACGCCATGACGCCACCCATCTCAGAAACCTCTGCGTCGCACGCCGCGCTGGTGCGGATGGAATTCATTTTTGCGCAGCAGCAGGACGGATATGCCCAATCCCCGATGCCGACTCTGGATGAACGCAGACGGCACCTCTCGATGCTCAGGGCATTGCTGCTGAAGTACCGGGTTGCCATTGCCGCGGCGATCAGCGCTGATTTCACGTCGCATTCCATCCATGAAGTAATGCTCGCCGAGATCATGCCCAGTGTGCAGCACATCGACTATACGTTGAAGCGCCTGCGCTGCTGGATGAAGCCGAGTACCCGAAGCGTGGGCCTGCGTTTCCTGCCCGCCCGTGCCCGCGTGATCTACCAGCCGTTGGGCGTGGTCGGCATCATCGTACCGTTCAACTATCCGGTGAACCTTTCCATGCTGCCACTGGTGGCTGCGCTCGCAGCAGGCAACCGCGTGATGCTCAAGATGTCTGAGCTGACGCCCGGAACTGCGGCGCTGCTCGCAGAAATGCTGCGCGAGGGTTTTCCGGAAGATCAGGTTGCGGTGGTGAGCGGCGGGGCCGATATCGCCGCCGCGTTTGCGAAGCTTCCGTTCGACCACCTGCTGTTCACCGGCTCGACGCCGATCGGCAAGCTGGTGATGCGGGCGGCGGCGGAAAATCTGACTCCGGTCACGCTGGAACTGGGCGGGAAATCGCCGGCAATCATTGCCGACGACATTCCGCTGGAACATGTCATTGACCGCCTGTGTTTCGCCAAGGCGATGAATGGCGGACAGACCTGCGTGGCGCCCGATTACGTGCTAGTTCCCCGAGGCAAGCTCGAATCCTTCATCCGGCATTACAAGGCCACGTTCAAGAAGATGTATCCCACGGTCAACGGCAATGCGGATTACACCAGCGTGGTGAATGCCCGTGCCCATGACTTGCTGCTGGATTGGCTGAAAGATGCGGCAGCGAAAGGAGCGAGAATAGAAAAGACCAGCGATGAAGTCATCACCGACGGTACCTTTCGCATGCCGTTGCATCTGGTGACGCAGGTGACGGACGAGATGACGATCATGCAAAAGGAATTGTTCGGGCCGATATTGCCGGTGGTGCCCTATGACAGCATGGAACAAGCGCTGGACTATGTGAATCGGCGTCCGCGCCCGTTGGCGCTGTATCTGTTCACGTATGACCGGACATTGCAGGATCGCGTGGCGACCCACACCCACTCCGGCTCGCTGTGCATTAACGAAGCACTGATCCAGGTTGGCGTGGACGACTTGCCGTTCGGCGGCATCGGCCCATCCGGCATGGGCCACTATCATGGCCGTGAGGGTTTCCTGGCCATGTCCAAGGCGAAGTCAATCATGAGCAAGGGCAGGCTGAATTCGATGCGGTTTATGTTCCCGCCTTATGGCGGAGCCATCCAGAAATGGCTGATGAAATGGCTGGTGCACTGACTGGCCAGTATTGTTGAACCAGACATGCCGCCGTGTTGCGGTCTATGCAACCCGGCTCAACTGTGCTGTCGCTGGTAGCGGCCGATCAGCTCGCTGCGGTCAATCGTGTAACCGTGGATCATGGTTTCCAGTCCGGCCTCGGTGGGCAACTGCAGGTCGGGCAGCACGACATTGAGGGCTACCAGCTTGTGGACGTAGTGGTGGCTTCCTGTTGGCGGACACGGCCCGCGGTATCCGACTTCATCCCAGTCGTTCGTGCCCTGCAGGGTGCCATGCGGAAGCGCCTCGGCGGCTATGCCTTCGGGCAGTCCCGGCGTGTTCGGCGGAATGTTGTACAGCACCCAATGCACGCGGGGCATCTTGTGCTCCCTGGGTTCGTACGCATCCGGCTCATCGACCATCAGCACCAGGCTCTTCGCATTTTCCGGCACGCCGGTCCACGCCAGCGGCGGGGAAACGTTCTGGCCGTCGCAGGTATATCGCGAGGGAATCACGCCATGGTGTCTGAAGGATGTTGAGGTGATGGTCATGATGGCCCCCTTGTCCGGAAGCAAGTCCGCATGGACAATCCGGCGGAGTGCACTGTGAGATCTGAGCGTGACTTCCGCCCCTTCAGACCTGCCAAAGCAACTTACGTTTGTTCGACTTCAAGGTGGCTGGTTAGTTCTGCGTGGCAGCACGCCACAGAGGCGGCATTGAACGCTGCGTGCGCATGGGAATTCGACTGTTGCAGTGCCTAGATGGTTACCGGCGAGTCCTTCCGGGTAATTTTTTGTCTGCGTATGATGCAGCCCAGGAAAGGCGGGTAATCGACAGGATTTTTTCGAGATTCTTGGCCATCGCGGCCCGTGCGCACACCTCTTCGCCATCGGACATTTCCCGGGTATGGCGCTGGAACAAGGACGCTTCATCCAGCCGTGCCAGATTATCGGTTGGCATCAGGACCGGGTAAGCACGCTGGACTGCTATCAAGGTTTGCTGGTTCATGTTCGCTCCTTCGCTAAGGTGATGGAGCGCATGATAGTGATGGCGTGTTACCGGAATATTTCAGCAAATGGCAGGTTTTAATTCTTCATTCACTTGCCCTGACTGCGCCGGCTCGCCGCCCAGCCGAACAGCGTCAACAATGCCAGGCCACAGCCGATCAGCAGGATCCCCGCCATTTCGCTGAGCTTGAATTCTTCGCCCAGCATGATGCGCGACGAGACGAGCGCCACCACCGGTGTGCCGAGCACCGACAGGCTGGCCTCCCATGCCGGCACGCGGTCTAGAATGATGATCCACAGCCACCAGCACAGCGCCGTGCTGATCACCGACATGAAGACCAGGATGCCGACGTAGGAGGCGGACCAGTCGGTGGCGCGCTCCGGAACCAGCAACGCCAGCAGCACCAGCGGCACCGCGCCCAACGCCATCTGCCACGCAGTGAGCGAAAGCAGGTCGATCTTCTGCTGCTTGCGCAGACGCTTGACCAGCACGGTGCCGATGGCCCAGCACAGTGCGGCCATCACGCCGAGGAATTTGCTGAACAGGCTGGAGTGCATGTTCCAGGGTTCGATGATCATCACCAAGCCGGTGAGCGTGCTCACCGCGGCCAGCCACTGCCTGCCGCGCACGCGCTCGCCGAGGATGGGCCACGCGATGAGCAGCGTCCAGATCGGCATGGTGAAGATCAGCACCGCGGTCTTGCCGGGACCGCCTTCCACCAGCGCCCAGGTTTGAAACAGCATGAACCCGCTTACCTGCGCGAGGCCGATCGCCAGCGCCGGGCCGGGTGCATCCAGCCGGAGCGATTTGCCCATGAGCTTGAGCGCCAGCAACAGCGCCAAGGCACCGCCGACAGAGCGCTCTGCCGCGAAAGCGAACGGAGGCGCGTAAGTGAGCGCCTGTTTGGCGATGACCCAGGTGTAGCCCCAGGTGACGGAAAGGGTGAACAGGGCCAGCGGCAGGAGCCAGCGTTCGCGCGATATAGTTGAGGGCATTCGTTATTCTTGAGTGATTATTGGGACAGGTTCGAGTTGTTTTCGGCTGCCAAGTTCAGCGGTTCTTATCGCCTGACCTCGGCACGTTTTAAATCAAGCTCGTCCCGATCCTGCAGATTGACAATGGCCGACAACTGAATATACAGTTTCCCGCACCCCGCCACGCGCAAAATCGATTCGCGCGCAAGACCGGCAGCATGGCGGCGTACGGCTTGCTTGAGCAGTGCGCTTGATTCGAAACCGCCGAATGATTCGCGGATGCGGCAATGCAAAATTGAACATCCGCCCTATGCCAGAAGACACCAAGGAGTCGCTATGCCGTTCGAAAATGTATCAAGGAGAAAGCTTTCTTTTGCGCCAAAGAATGTCGTCCTTAGAGAGGACCAGGAGGATTTGAAAATAGCGCAGCATGAAACGAATTTCTCCTTCACCGAGCGCATCATAGCCCCCAACAAGACGATCTTTGTTGTCAGCAGCGGCAAGCAGGGAGAATTCGAAAAACTGCCTGAACTCAACTATGTCGAGGGCAACCTGGCCATGTCGGAAGGAAGCACGGTGCTTGCCTCAAAGCTCACGAAAATTGACGGGGATCTGCATGTGGGTGTAGGCGCCAGGTTTTATGCGCCCTTGCTGGAGGAAGTGACCGGCTTTGTCTACATCGGCATTGGTGCCACGGTGAACATGCCCAAGATCGAGCACATGTTTGCCAACGACGATGCCAGCAAAATCAGCGAGCAGACCGGCACCGACTGGCTCGATTCGCTGTAAGGGTCAGCGCCCCTTCAAGATCACCAGCGCAATGCCGCCGAGTATGGCGATGGAGGCCAGCACCAGGCGAGGCGTCAGCGCCTCGCCAAGGAAGATGATGCCACCCAGCGCGGCAATGACCGGCACGCTGAGCTGCACCGTGGCTGCGTTGGTCGCCTTGAGTGCGGGCAACACCGAATACCAGATGGCGTAACCCAGGCCCGAAGCCAATGCACCGGAGGCAACCGCGTAGCCGACGCCGGCGCTGTCGAGCGTGGCGCGCTGCAGCGTCAACAGACTCAGCACTGCAGCTAGCGGAACGGCGCGCAAGAAATTGCCCGCCGTGACTCGCGTGGAATCACCCCTGCCCTTGCCGCGCAATGAGTAGATGCCCCACGCCACGCCGGCACCCAGCATGAGCAGGGAACCGGCCAGCGGCGGCGCGGTAAGGCCAGGCAGCAGCAGGCCAACCAGGCCGCCGAACGCCAGCGCGAGGCCAACCAGCTGCGGCCCGCGCAGACGCTCTCCGTCCCAGATGCCGTAGCCGATCATGGTTGCCTGCACCGCGCCAAACAGCAGCAGCGCACCCATCGACGCGGGCAGGCTGATGTAGGCGAATGAGAAACCGGCCGCATACGCGAACAGCGCGGCTGCCGACAGCCAGTTGCCCTTGCCGCTCCGGTCCGCGCGAAAAAACACCACCACCAGCCACAGCATCGCCGCCCCGGAAATCAGGCGGATGGCGGTGAAGCTGGCTGCATCGATAGCGGTGTGTTTGAGTGCGACCCGGCAGAGCAACGAGTTGCCGGCAAACGCCAGCATCGTTATCACGGTCAGCATGATCATGCGTGGGTAAGACATCGCGATTCTTTGTGCATTGTTGGGTCGCGGTATTTTAAGCGAAACCCGCCGAAGAGCTTCGATCCAAGGCGGCTACGAAGGCGGTGATCGTTCCTTGGTGCGCCGCCAGAAGCGCCCCATCAGCGGTTTGACGCTGATACCGTGAAGAATGATGGAAAGGGTGACCACGATCAGCGTCATTTGGGTCAATTGCAGCGCCAGCGACTCGGGCAGGCCGCGCTGGATGGCATACATCAGGTAATAGAGGGAGCCGATGCCGCGCACGCCGAACCAGCCGGTCAGTCCGCGCATCCGCCACGAGGTGTGGGTGATAAAGATGCCGACGAAGACACTGACCGGGCGCGCCACCACGAACAAAAACAGCGCCACCCCCACCGCCGCCCAGGTCCACGAATTCAGGTACAGCATGCCGCCGAGCAGGAGAACCAGCACCACTTCCGAGAGCCTTTCCAGATGCTCCTTGAACACCAGCGCTCCTTCGCTGACTGTCTGCGGCGGCTGCGGAGCAGGAACGGCATTTGCACCTGGGCGCGCAAATCTCTGCGCCTCGTCGCCGTCATGCTGGTCAATCCCGGCCAATTTCAGCTCGGTCTGGCGAAGGGCGACGGCGGCAAAAAATACCGCCAGGAAACCCCAGGCGTTTACCGCCACAGCGCAACCGTAGACGGCACCGATCAGCCCGAGGCCGAGGAAGTCGTCCATCAGTTGGTGTTTGTGCAAATTGCCGCGCAGCTTCCACCCCAGGTGCGCCAGCGTAAACCCGGCGGCCACGCCGATGGCGATCCCCGCCAGGGTGGCCCACAGCACATCAATCCCTAACCAGCGCATGCCGGAATCACCGAGTTCATGCAGGCCCAGCATGCCCATCCCCAGCATCACGAACGGAAAAGCGCTGCCGTCGTTCATGCCCGCCTCGCAGGTCAGGTTGAGGCGCAGCGGGTCGTTGTCGCCGGGATGGCGGATCTGCACATCGGTGGCCAGCACCGGATCCGTCGGCGCAAGGATTGCGCCCAACAGTATGCCGGCGCCCAAGGGCAGACCCAGTACATAGAACGCGAACTCCGCAACCATCACCACCGTGACAATCATCGATACGGTTGCCAGCAGAATCGGCCCGCGCCAGCGGCTAAATTTGAACGGCACCGGCATCTTCACGCCGGCCGAAAACAGCGAGATCAATACCGCGACCTCAGTCAGCACTTCCAGCAGCGCCGATTGCTTGAGTGGATTGAAATGAAACAGGTCGAGCGCAGTGGGCCCAACCAGCACCCCCACCGCCAGATAGATGATGGCGGAGGTGATCGGCGAACGCCTGAGCAGGGAGCCAGCGAGCCCCATGACCAGCAATAGCCCGCCCACGAGCATGAACCATTGTGCTTCGGTCATCAGCGCCCTCCGGATTGAAAGCGATTCGACAGCTCCTGCCAGAGTGACAAGGGCAATTTTTTTGGTGCGCTTCGTTCTGAAAGCTGCGCCGCCCGTCAGCTCCCGGCCGCCATAAATCCCCCGACGATTACCTGTCCCGGTCGCGCTCTTGATCCTGCCGCTGGCGACGATTGGATTCGCGCCCGGCCTCGTCGCCCCGCTGTTTTGGCCGCCTGTCCTGCTGCCTTGATTCCCGGTCTTGCGATCTTTGCATCTGCTGCTCGCGCGGGCTTGCGCCCGGCTGAGGTTGTTGCCTGCGCTCTTGACCTGCCGGATAGCCCGGTCGTGGCGTGTTCACGTTGCCCTGCTGGCGCGGAACGGAACGCTGGACGTCCGGCGGCACCGCGCCTCGTTCTTGCGGCGGGGGCATGACTCTGCGCTGGACCGGCCCTCCCTGCAGCTGCTGTTGCTGACGGCGTTGTTGCACGCCAGGGTCGCGTGGCTGATAACGATAATTTCTCTGTTGCAGTTCATGCTGCCGTTCCACGTCGCGGGGATACCGGTCCCCCGAGTAGTGGCGCTGGTAATCCGGCAACGGAGCGGGCCGATGCTGAACATCCCGATTCCATTTGTCCCAGCCGCGGTGCTGCTGCTCCCAATCATGGCCCCAATGCTCGCCCCAGCGCGGTGGCGCGTCATGCCGCCATCCCAGGAAATACGCCGGCGGCCGCCGGTAGTAGCGCACCGGGATTCTCAGGATGAACACCGGCACGTGTTCCGGATCGACAAACCACCAGGGCCCGTTGAACCATGCGCTCCGGTACCAGTTGTCGTCCTGGTATACCCAGTACTCGCCGTCGTAAAAAAAGAAATTCGCTTCCAGCTGCGGTGCGTAGTACACCGGATAACCCGGCACGGCGACAAGCTGCGGATAATTCGACAGATTGATGCCGATGCTGACGTTTGGAAATCCGATTCCGATGCTTAGCTGGTCAGCATAGCTAGGCGCCGAGGACAGTGCACACAGCAGAATGAACAGGTGGCGAAGTTTTTTCATGATGTAACCTCCGGGTCGATCAGAGAATAAACGGGCCAGGGTCGAGTTGTTCTCGGCGGCCAGATTCATTGCCCTTTCGCGGCTAAAAGGGCTTGCTGCACTTTTCGCTTTCAGCAGGTCACCACCTTATGCCGATCGGGCAAAAATTCAAGTGATGTATGACTCGGTTCGTTTTATCGATGCTCCGACAAATCCCCCTTCCGCGAATAGAAGATTGTCTCGAAAGAAAGTCGATGCACAGTGGAGGCTATTCTGCCTGGTGCACAACATCGAAAAACTGGCGCATCACGGGTATGCGCAACGAGGAGTGGCGCTTTTTGCGGTCCGCGTGCTTGTTACGCCGGATAGGAGGAGAACTGATCCGCCACCGCCCACCACTTTCCATCTTCTTTGACAAAGAAGAACATGTCTCTTCCTCCCAAATCCATTGTTTGGCCACCCATATCGAACGACATGTCGAAATAATAGGCTACTACGGCAGCGTTACCGAAGACGTGAATTAATGGATCAATCTCTTTCCAACGGTGAATGCGCGCAGCATCTGCAAAACCTTTCCAACCGGCGATGCAGGCGGCGCCACCTTCCCGGCGCATGCGGTCGGTCGCGGTAATTGCGACCATGTCGCGATGGAAGAAACTGGAAAGATCGTCGGGGTTTCCTTTGGTCCATGCGTCATTCATTGCCCGAACAGTTGCCCAGATTTCATCTTTCACAGGATCCTTGAATGTGGACGAGAGACTCCTTTCTGTTGTTTTGATTGGCTTAACGAAAGTGGATGGAAAAAATGCCGGATATTCTGGGTTGGCCTGCCGTATTGGCGCACTGTCCTCATTGATTCTTATGGCTGCGAGCATCCTAGCATGGCGACAGCTCTTGGCAGTAGCGGCAGCCCTGACCAGCCAGCGGTGAAATTGCAGGATAAGGTTGCGCGAGCGTATCCGTTAAAAACATTAGCCATCATTGTCGTCCGCTGTTCAAAGAACTAAAAGGCGCCATGACACTCAAAGGATTTGAGACGATTCTTTAGCTTGCAGGTGTGGCTGTAATTGCCTGCATGAGGTTGCGTGCGGTTGGTTGCGGTTTTGTTCGCGCAAGGCGAGCAATGTTTTCCACTTTCAACCGCACGTCAAAGCAATAAGGAGAGTAATCATGAACAACCTTATTCGTTTCAATCCACTCAGCGAAGTCAGCCGTTTTGATCCGCTCATGGACTTCGACGAACTGTTTGACCGGTTGGCGAGAACAGCGATGCGCCCGGCGTGGCGTGAGTGGGAGTCTGCAGAACCGACGATCCGCATGGACGTAACGGAAGCGGACAAAGAGTACCTGGTCAAGGCCGAGATTCCCGGCGTGAAGAAGGACGATATCCACGTGAGTATCGACGGCAATATGGTTTCCATCAGCGCCGAAGTTAAGCATGAGAAGGAAACGACGGAAGGCAGCAGGATGCTGCGCAGTGAACGTTGCTACGGCAGAGCCGTGCGCACCTTCAGGCTTGACCAGGATGTAATGGAAGACAAGGTGCAAGCGAAGTATGCCGACGGCGTGCTTGAGCTCACGCTGCCGAAAAAACAGGGCGCTCCGCACAAGGAGATCGCCATTGCCTGAGTCAAGACCCGTGCGCATTCCTCTCACGAGGAGTTAGTTAAAAGAATCGCCACCTATTCAGCGATGGATAGGAGGGCGATTCATATTTGATGGAGCAGCCGCTGACTCGGCGCAGGAAGGCATCAAGGCCATGCGCGCCATCGGCGATTCGGCCATAGATAGGCGAAACACTGATTGGACTTTTCCGGGTTTTCCTAAATCGAATCAAGCTTTGCGCCGATGTCGCAATTTCCTCCGCAAGGCAAGAATATTCGCTGTTTCCGCGTTCGCTTATCCAGAAAGGAGCACATCATGAAAACCTTCCTGTTTGCCGTGGCCGCACTGTTTACTGCGACAGCCCTCGCTATTTTTAGCCTGGCTCCCCAATTCGCTACGGCGGATGAATATAGCCAGGGCAGCGAGCAATCTTCAATGGAGAAGAAGTCGGAGGAAATGCCTATGGGCATGCACAGCATGGGGGGCACGATTGAGTCGATCAACCACAAAACCGGTTGGATGAAACTGAAGACCGGCATGGGTGACATGACCATTCACTATCCGCCGCAGGCGATCAAAGACCTGAATAAGGGCGACAAGATCACCGCCAACTTGAGCTACACGAAAGAAGAAACCAAAAAAGACGAGCGAATGATGAAGATGAAGTAAGCGTCTTTGCTATCTTCTTGCGTCAGCACTAGAGCACGACATCATTCCGATGTCGTGTTTTAGTTTGTGCAAGCGCACTGCCGGAGGCTGCCATGCTTGAATCCAGAACGATCACCGTCTCGATCAACCGCAACTGGAGCGAGGTCTACGAGGCCGTTTGGCGGCCCGAGGATTTCCCGCGATGGGCTTCGGGTCTCAGCAAGTCGTCCTTCGTCAGGGATGGGGAAACATGGAAAGCCGAAGGCCCTGCCGGGCCGGTGAGGATAAGGTTCACCGGCCACAACACATACGGCGTGATGGATCACACTGTCACGCTGGGGGATGGAACAGAGATTTACGTGCCGCTGCGAGTCATCCGGAATGGCGACGGCGCCGATGTTGCGCTCACTCTGTTCCGGCAACCCGGCGTGACCGACGCCGAATTTGCGGCAGATGCGGACTGGGTGGCCAACGACCTGCTTGCACTCAAGGCGCTGTTCGCAATGGAAGGCCAGATGCCATCGACGAAGCCCAAGTGATGCATGAACTGTGATGGATGTCTGTTTCCATTTCATCGCCCCCGCAAATGCGGGAGCCCAGGTAACTAGACTGACTGGACTTTCGCGTCCGCCGGAACGAAGTCTTATAGTATCAACAGGAAGCCGTCGACGAAGAACAACAGTCCGACCACGCCGGTCGCCAATCCCGCGTACCAAACCGGCTTCTTCTTCAGCAGGCCGGCGATGGATGACAGCAGAATGGAGATTTGCAGGAAGATGATCGCCATGCCGAATGCCTTGGAGTGTTTTTGGGCTTCATCGCGAACGCCTTCCAGTTGCTTGGCCTTGTCCTGAATCTCGGTTTTTTCCTGTTCGTATTTTTCTATCTTCTTGGCGTAATCGGCGATTTTTTCCTGGTAGGTATTTAGCGTGTCCTTGGCCGTACCTCTGGGCAGATCCTTCAGCTTCAGTTCCAGATTTTCTTTCTGCATTTGGTACATGTAGGCCTTGATGGATTTGGCCTGGTAATAGGCCCATTGATCCGATGCCTGCGACTGGCTCATCACGGAACGGGTGGAAAAGCCGCCCCCCTTGAACGTGGATAACGTTGCGCATACCGCGAAGATCACGGTGGTGAGCGCGAGGTAATTCAGCCATGCCTCTTTTTTCTCTTCTGCCATTCCTATCTCCTTGTTGATTCGTGCCTTGCACGGGGCCAGCCTGCTGGCGTTGCAATTTTTAATGATAAATTAATTGGCGCGCTTTAGTACATGCCTTCGGCGCCTTGTTCCGGCCGTTGCAGGCTGCGATTGACGCGGTCTGCTGCTTCGCTTTACCCTTCGCCCCCGATGGCAATTCGCGCAAGGCGGGCTGCCCTGGATTGATAACAAGGAGAATAACGATGATCAGTAGAGAGACCGTCCTGGAGACCACGAAGTGCAACCCGGACCGGTACCCGCAAATGCTTGAGGAGAAATTTCCTCATGTGCTGCAAAAGATCATCGATCTGTGGACGTCGCCCGACGGGGAAGCATATCTGGCCGACTTGTTGCGCCCCACTGGCGGCGGCAGGTTCGATCGCGATGGTTTTCCAGATCAAGCCTGGAATGAGATCCTGCATTTGAAGGTACTCTACGACAAGGCTCAATCCGAAAGCTGAAGCAGAGGACAGCCTTGGCCGAAGGCAAACTGCGCTTTACGGCATCTTCGCCTCGTTCACCCGCAAGGTAGCCCGTAGCGATACCAAAGGACGACTACTTCGGCCGATTGCTCCCCGCCACGATCTTGTACTCGAACAAGCGGCACTCGATCGCGCCGTTATACAGCGGCGTGCGCCTGGATGGCGCGAGGCGCATTAATTTGGCGATGCGCAGGTCGGCCGTGAACAGGTAGGCATTCCAGCCGCCGAATTTCTTTTTCAGCACGTCGCCCAGCTTCGGATACAACTCGGCCAGTTCGTCTTCGTCGCCCATGCGTTCGCCGTAAGGCAAGTTCGCTACAAGGATGCCTTCCTTCTCCGGCGGTGACGCTTCCAGCGCGTTGCACTGCTTCAGGTCCACCGTCTCGCGAATGCCCGCCTCTTCCAGGTTCTGGTGTGCCGCCTTGAGCGCATCGCCATAGAGGTCGCTGCCGTAGATCGGCAGTTCGCTCACCGGCAGTTGCGCGGCGATGGCGGTTTCGCGCATCGCGTTCCAGGTCTTGGCGTCGAAGTTCTTCAGTTTCTCGAACGCAAAATGGCGCGCGATGCCGGGCTGGATATTGAGCGAGATCTGCGCGGCTTCGATCAGGAAGGTGCCGCTGCCGCACATCGGATCGAGCAGCGGAATGCCCGGCTTCCAGCCGGTCATCTTCAGGATGCCGGCGGCAAGGTTCTCGCGCAGCGGCGCGATGTTGGTGTGCAAGCGCACGCCGCGCTTGTACAGCGCATCGCCGGAGGTATCCAGGTACAAGGTGAACTTCTCGCCCTCGAAGAAAGCGTGGATACGCATGTCTGGATCGAGCTTGGCCACGCTGGGTCGCTCGCTCTTTTCGGCGCGGAACTTGTCGCACACCGCGTCCTTGATCTTCAGCGTGATGAACTCCAGGCTCTTCAGCGGGCACTTGATCGCGGTGACCTTGACCAGGATGGTATTGCTCACGTCGAACCAGCGCTGCCACGGCAGCTCGTAAACCGCCTTGTAGACGTCCTGTTCGTTGCGGAACGGCGTGGGTTCCTTCACGCGCCACAGGATGCGCGAGGCAAGACGGCTCTGCAGGTTGATGCGATAGCAGGCCGGCCAGTCGCCCTGAAAGCCGACACCGCCCTCGGTGGCTTGCACGTTGGCCGCACCGAACGAGGTCAGTTCATCGGAGAGAAGTTTTTCCAGTCCGCGCGGACAGGTGGCGAAGAAATCAGGCATGTTCAGAATCCACAACAAAAATATTTGCCACAGAGAACACAGAGCACACAGAGATGAAGCGGCGGGGTTTCTCTGTGGTCTCTGTGTACTCTGTGGCTAAAATGGTTTTACTACAACCAGAATAACCACTGCCAGCAGCACGAACACTGGCACTTCATTGAAGAAGCGGAACCAGACATGGCTGCGGGTGTTGCGGTCCGCGGCGAACACTTTCACCAGATGACCGCAATACAGATGATAGGCGACAAGGCCGGCCACCAGCGTGACCTTGGCATGCAGCCAGCCGCCGCTGAACCCGTAACCGAACCACAGCCACAGGCCGGTAATGATGGCGAGTGCACCGATGGGCGTGACAAATTTGTACAGCTTGCCTTCCATCAGCTTCAGGCGCTCGCGCACTGCCTGCTCTTCCGCCATCGCGTGATTGACGAAGATGCGCGGCAGGTAGAACAGGCCTGCGAACCAGCTGACCACGAAGAAGATATGAAATGCTTTCAGCCACAACATGACAATTACCTCGACAACCGACGACGGAACAATATCAACGAAATATAAAAACCGGCCAGCGTATACCCCAGCAACACCGCGATGTGCGTCAGCGTTTGCGGCGGCACCGCGCCGCTCATCAACGGCCGCGCCAGATCGACCGCATGCGTCAGCGGCAATGCGCTTGATGCGATCTGGAACCCTTGCGGCAATTGGGAGACCGGAAAAAACACGCCGCATAGTAGCATCATCGGTGTGATGACCAGCGTGAAGTAGTACATGAAGAAATCATAGGCGGGCGCCAATGCGGTCACGATCAGGCCGATGGCGGCGAACGCGAGTCCGACCAACAGCGCCAGCGGGATCATCCACAGCGACATCAGCGAATGCGACAGGCCGAGGATCCAGATCACCGCCAGCACCGCCACGCCCGACATCAGGCTTTTAGTTGCCGCCCACAGAATCTCGGACAGCACCACGTCATCCAGCGACACCGGCGTATTCAATATCGCTTCCCAGGTGCGCTGTTCGTGCATGCGCGCGAAGCCGGAATACAACGCCTCGAAGCTGGCGCTGTTCATGGTGCTGTAGCACACCGTACCGGCGGCGAGGAACGCCATGTACGACATGCCGCCCATCTCCGGCAGCAGGCTGCCGAGGCCGTAGCCCAGGCCCAGCATGTAGATCACCGGGTCGGCCAGGTGGCCGAGGATGGAAGGTGCCGCGATCTTCTTCCACACCAGCCAATGCCTGCGCCAAATCGGAAAGAAGCGGAAGCTCACGCGCGGTAAGGCAAAATCCCGTTTACTCATTTCGACTTGTCCATTTCCACCGCGGCGAACGCATCAATCGGTTTGACCACGCCGACGCCGCGCGCATAAACGCAGCCGGTCGAGGTGCCTTCGGCCATGATGCGCCCGTCCCTGCTGAAAGCGTGTTTCATGTAGAAAAACTTTTCGTCCCAGTGCGTCACTTCCGTTCGCACCTGGTAGCCCATGAAGATACCCAAGGGCTTCTTGTAGGTCATGGTGTGCTCGGCGATGACCGGTATCCAGCTGCGCTTGAACATGGCTTTCAGCAGCCCGCTGCGTGCGAAGATGTCGACGCGGTTGAGATCGCAGATGGTCAGGTAGCGGCCATTGTTCATGTGCAGATTGATATCGATGTCGTTGGGCAAAACGTGCAGACTAAGTTCGCTCACGTAGTTGCCCTCCTCAAGCCGCTCGCAAAACAGCGAACGGATCAGCACGTAGAGCATGCGGAAGATCAGGTTCATTTCAAGTCACAGTCGAAGCAAGGCCAAGGCGGCAAGGTTGAGGCGACGAAGGCAGTACTAATAGTACGGCAAGGAGCCGAGTACCGCAGCCAACGCAGGGATTGCGATGAATGTGACTTGAAATTCATTCGCGCATCTCCCGGCCGGTAAGTTTGAGAAACACGTCTTCCAGATTCGCCGGCCGGTGCAGATAGCGCAGTTCGCTGTGCGCCTGCAAGTGCGCCACCAACGGCTGCGCATCCTTCACGTAACAGAACGCCGATTCGCCGCTGACCTCGTAGCGCTGCGCATATTTCGCGGCATGCTCGCTCGCCCATTGCGCGGATGTTTCGCCGAACACCTCGACCACTTGCGGCTCGATGTTCTGCTCGATCAGTTCGCGCGGCGAGCCCTCGCTGATGAGCCTGCCGTTGTCCAGCACCGCGAGCCGGTGGCACAGGCGCTCGGCCTCGTCCATGAAGTGCGTGGTGAGCAGCAGCGTCTTGCCCTGCTGCGTGAGCTGGCGCAGGCGCTGCCAGATCAGGTGGCGCGCCTGCGGGTCGAGGCCGGTGGTCGGCTCGTCGAGGAAGACCACATCGGGATCGTTGACCAGTGCGCGCGCCAGCGTCAGGCGGCGCTTCATGCCACCGGACAGCGTCGGCACTTTCGCATCGCGCTTGTTGGTGAGGCTGGCGAACTCCAGCAGGTCCGGGATACGCGCTTCGATCTCGCGGTCGTGCAGCCCGAAGTAGCGCCCGTACACCAGCAGGTTTTCCGCCACGGTGAAATCGGGATCGAGGTTGTCCATCTGGGGCACCACACCGACACGGATGCGCGCCTCGCGCGCGGCCTGCGGCACCGGCAGGTCGAGCAGTTGCGCCTCACCGCCGTCCGGCTCGATCAGACCGAGCAGCATGCGCAAGGTGGTGGTCTTGCCGGCGCCGTTGGGACCGAGCAGGCCGAAACATTCGCCCTTGTAGATGGACAGGTCGAGGCCGTCCACCACGCGCTGCCCGCCGTAGGATTTCTGCAAGCCTTTTGCTCGAATGACCGGGTTCATTTAGAACCTTTTTGCCACAGAGAACACAGAGCGCACAGAGAATTTGTCGCGCTGACTTCTCTGTGTGCTCTGTGAACTCTGTGGCCAATATTTTTGTTTTTCTGCTTCACAACTCAACTCCGCGGAAATGCTTCTTCACGATGTCGCGCAATTGCGTCAGGCGGCCGTGGAAGAAATGCTCGGCCTGCGGCAGCACGACGATGGGCAGGTGCTGCGGGCGCGCCCAATCGAGCGAATCGGCCAGCGGCACGACATCGTCATGCTCGCCGTGGATAACCAGCGTATCGGGCGAGACCGCCGGCATGGCAAAGCGGCCGACCGCAGGCGCGGCCAGCACCAGATGCTGCGGGTGCAATTGTTGCGCGGCACGCGCGGCGACGTAGCCGCCGAAGGAAAAACCGGAAAGGATCAGCGGCAGTTCCTCGCCGAACTGCTCCTGGGCATAACGCACGACGGTGATCATGTCCTGCTCCTCGCCATCGCCGCCGGTGAATTCGCCTTCGCTGGCGCCGACGCCGCGAAAGTTGAAGCGAACGGCGACGCAGCCGAGCTCGGCAAATGTCTTGGCCAGCGTCACCGCCACTTTGTTCTCCATCGTGCCGCCCATGGTTGGCAGCGGATGCGCCACCACGGCAATGCCGCAGGTAATTTCTTCCGGCATGTGCACGACGCCCTCGAGCTGGCCGGCCGTGCCGGTGACCGAAAATTTTTGCAGTACGATCGCCATCAAATCTTTAGCCGTTCCACGACGCGCCCGTGTTTCAGATGTTCTTCGATGATCTCGTCGAGATCGCTATGGTCTATGTAGGTGTACCAGACTGCTTCGGGATAGATCACCAGCACCGGGCCCTCTTCGCAACGGCCAAGGCAGCCGGCGGAGTTGATGCGGATATTGTTCGTCTTGGAAATGCCCAGCGCCTTGACCTTGTCCTTGACGTAGTCGCGCGCCGCCTGCGCATTATGGTTGTTGCAGCAATCCTCGCCCGGCGCGCGCTGGTTCACACAAAAGAACACATGCTTGTCGAAATAACTCATCTCTTCCCCTTATGTTTGTACGAAGCTCGCGCCCACCACAGATAGCCGCCCAACAGCAGCGGAAAGACCAGCGACACGATATGCGACAGGCCGTTGTAATTGCGCAGATGCCCATAGTGCCATTGGTATAGCCGCATCGCGGCGGACGGTGTGCCGCTGTCCAGCACCCAGTTCGCCAGCACCACATAACTCAGCGCGCCCAGCGCGGCTGCCCAGATCAATTGCAGTTGCGGCAACCAAGCGACGCCGCTGATCAGCAACACGCCGACCACGATGCCCAGTATCGCTTCGCCATTCAGCCACAGCAGCAACGCCCAGGATTTGAGCAGCAGCGCCGCAGCGATGAATTTCGCCAGGGCCACCACGCCCAACATGAGCACCAGCCCGATCACCACATGGCGGCGGATGCGCAGCAAGGTCAGCAGCAAGGCGCCCACCATCAGCAGGTTCACGGCAACTGCCATGCTTTCCCAGCCGTTGAATGGCGCGTCCGGCTCGGCAACCAGCATGCGGTAAGCCGGCTCGGTGATGAATACGTTGCCCAGCATCGGCAGCGAAGGGTTGATCTGCGCGAACATCCACAGCATCACCAGCGCCAGACCGAAGTCCACCCCTGCGCCCTGCCGGAACAAGCCGATGCGCCATTGTGTCACGCGCACAAACCACGCGCGCCGATTGATGGCCACCGCCAGCAGCGCACCACCCAGAGCGCCGAGGCTGTTGGCCAGGATATCCGCATTGGAACTGGTGCGCATCGGCAGGTACATCTGCAGATATTCCATCGTGATCGAAAGCGCCAAAGCCAGCAACGTGGCCAGCAACACGCTGCGCGCACCACCGAACCAGGTGCGAAAAGTGAGCGCCAGCAACAGGCCGAAAGGAAAGTACGCCAGCAGATTGCTCAGCGCGTCGAAGCCGGTATAGGTCAGCCCCAGGGGCGCAGTGAGCACCGCCCAAAACTCCAACCCTTGCTCTTGCCAGCCCAAGAAAGGCGTCAGGCTCGCATAGATAATGAATGCAACATAGCCCGCCACCAGATAGCGGCGCAACAGGCTGCGTGGCTTGGCAGGTAAGGAGGTACTCATGCGCGGAACTTGATGAAATTACTCGATCTTTTTTGTGATTGACGCAGGGGGGTGGGTAAGAAACAATGCCCCCGCTTCAGAAATCAGACCGATCCTAAATCGGCCTAAACAGGAGAGATTATGGCATACCTGCACTGGTCCAGCGACCTGGAAACCGGCATCGAGGAAATCGACAAGCAGCATCAACATCTCGTTGAATATCTGAACGAACTAAGCGCAGCAACCGAAACCGGGGACAGGAACGCGACGATCCACGTGTTGAACGAACTGCTCGAGTATACGCATACCCATTTCAGTTATGAGGAAGACTTGCTGGAACGCGCTTCCTACCCTTTCCTGCGGGCACATAAACGCGTACACAATATATTCGCACAGCGTGTCGCCGAGTTTCTGAAGCGCGCAAACGACGGCGAGGATGTCGGCCCGGAACTGCTCGCCATGCTGAAGGTATGGCTGGTCAACCACATCAAGGGCGACGACGCCGACTATGCCGAGAGCGTCAGGAAAATGCTGGGTCTCCAGCAGCCAGATGCCAAGGTGGCAGGCGGCTGGCTGGGCACGGCGCTGCACAAGATATTCGACTGACGCCCCGCCCGCCGCTCCTCCTCCTTTCCGCAGCACCGATCACAATCGTCGCCGTCAAATCGCTTTCCCCTGCTGTTTCTCAATCACCGCCGGTAACCGCTTCGGTGCCGTAATGCGCAATTGCTTGTTCACGTTGTACACCCCGAACACCACGGTAATCGCGCTCTCGGCAACGTCGAACTGCTCCGCCAGGAATTTCACCAAATGCGCCGTCGCCCGCCCGCGCACCGGATTTTCGGCCACGTGCACTTCCAACTGATGGCCGAAGACCTTGCCGAGCTTGGTCTTCTTGGCGCGCGGACGGCCGAGGATGTTCAACACCAGCGTGTCGCCTTCCCACCAGCAGAACGGCCCCTTCGCAACTTCTGGCTTAGAACTTTTCATGCGGCATCAAGTAGCGCCATTGCGCTAGCGGCTGTTTGGACATCGACACACGCCCGATGCGTATGCGTTTCATCGCCAGCACCTGCAACCCGACGCTCTTGCACATATGGGCGACCTGGCCGGGCCGGGCGCCCTTGAGTGCAAAGCGCAGATGCGTTTCGTTTTGCCAGCTGACCTTGGCCGGCGGCAGCGGCTTGCCGTTGAAACTGAGGCCGTGGTTGAGCAGCTTGAGCCCATCGGCAACCAGTTCGCCCGCGACCTCAACGATATATTCCTGCTCGATGGTGGCGGCTTCATCGCTCAGCTTGCGCGTCACGCGGTAGTCCTGGGTGAACACCGTCAGGCCGCTCGCCTGCAGCTGCAGCGGCAAGTATTGTGTCAGTCGGAAGAAATGCTGCTTGAGCAGCCTGATGCCGGAATGGTCATCTGCTGCACGTGTGTCGGCGCAGATCAGCTGCCTGATCAAGTCCGCGGGAATAGAAGATCGTTCTTCTCGTTCGCCTCCTCGCCCGCTTGCGGGAGAGGATTGAGGAGAGGGGTAGTGAAACAGGATAGTCACCGGCTCGACCGGTATTAGCGCGGCATCAGGGTGCAACTCGACCTTCTGCTCCGACACCATGAACTGCGGCTCTTCCACCACCTTGCCATCCACCATCACCCAGCCGCCCGCGATATACAACTCCGCCTCGCGGCGCGAGCAGGATGCCAACTGGGCAAGGCGTTTGGAAAGACGGACAGCGTCGGTCATGGGAGGATCATCTTGGAAACGAAGGGCTGCATTGTAAACGCTAGTCTCCGGCGTTCGCCTGTAGAATCCGCACATGGACACCAACAAGAAATCCGCAGGCCGCCCGACGCTGGAAGGCGTCACGCTCGAGATGATCGTCACGCAGCTTTCCGAGAGTATGGGATGGAAGGCGATGGGGGAAGCTGTGCCTATTCGCTGCTTCACGCATGATCCGAGTGTCAAATCGAGTTTGAAGTTTTTGCGCAGGACGCCTTGGGCTAGAGCGAAGGTGGAGGAGTTGTATTTGTTTATGCGCAGGGTGCAGTAACCGCAGCATGTAGGGTGGGCACGTTTTTGTGCCCACGCGGATTCAGTCAAAATCAACACCGTCGGGGGTTGCCCGACAGCAAGTTACTTTCTTTTGCTTCGCCAAAAAGAAAGTAACCAAAGAAAAGGCGACCCCGGTTTGCCGCCCCTGCGGGGTTCCCTCGATATTTCGCCAACAAGCGGGGCTGCGCAACTCGCCCTAGTGAGGCACACACCCCGTGCCTCACCGCGGAGCTCAAACAATGCTCGCCTAAACCTCCGCTTGTTGGCGAAATATCGAGGCGGCGCTCAGGGGAGTGAAAAGCAAACTCAAAACCACAGCGTGGGCACTTTGTGCCCACGCTTACTAAAAGGCGGCATTTATGGTTCTGGAATTTCAGAGGAGCTTGCTACCGTCCCAGGGCCTTCTTAAATTCAGCATCAGATGGAAAACCGGCAGCAGTGATGCTCCCGTTTTTGTTAATCTTGTACTTAATGAGTGCTTCACATCCAGCGCAACTTCCTCCCGAATCTACTGACAAAAGGAATGAATTTTTGCTTAAACAATATCCTTGGCTTGGTAAATAGACTCGTCCATCATCAGTTAATAGCTTTCCCATTTTTTGATATTTCTCAATAACTGATGGAACTTCTTTTTCAATAGATCCAATTTTCACAAATACACTGACGCTTACAATTAGATCGCCTGACGCGCCAAGATACCCAGGAATCCCATATGGTTCCGGAACTTTCCCATATACTTCATCTGGAAAACGGTCTTCTTTCACTAAGATGCTGAAACCTGCACATTGAGTTTCATTTATTACGATTGAGGATTTTATTACTGCGCCCTTAAGCGAAAATTCTGCTGCATTTGACGATAGTGAAATTGCACATAATGCAAGAAACAGGTGTTTCATAAACTCTCCCTTCAGTCAACGTGAAGCCTAGTAGCGTGGGCACGAAGTGCCCACGCTATGATTTTGATTTTCGCCTTTCCATCCCCTGAGCGCCGCCTCGATATTTCGCCAACAGGCGGGGGTTCGGGCGAGCACTGTCCGAGCTCCGCAGTGGGGCACGGGGTGCGTGCCCCGCTAGGGCGAGTTGCGCAGCCCCGCTTGTTGGCGAAATATCGAGGAAACCCCGCAGGGGCGGCAAACCGGGGTCGCCTTTTCTTTGGTTACTTTCTTTTTGGCGAAGCAAAAGAAAGTAACTTGCTGTCGGGCAACCCCCGACGGTGTTGGTTTGATTGTTGGGTATCGCTACGCTCAACCCAATCTACATACTAGTGAGCGCTAATGCGCCTCATCCCAATTCCCTTCCCCTCCCCCAACCCTACCTCCAACGGCACATTCAACTCCGCCACACCACACATCGACTCGCGCACCTTCTCCTTCACCAGAGCTCGTAGGGCGGTTAGCGCAGCGTAACCTGCCGGATGGTTGCGTTCGGCGCACTACGCCTTGCGGCTAATGCGCCCCACCGAGCTTGGCCTGCTCACACCGGTTCGACCACAATAACCTACGTGGTTTAGTCTATTGTGCCACGGTTGCATTCTTGTTAAGTTGTTTGCACCCGGTAGCCAGTTTGGATAAACGGCCGCAACAATGCGATAAAGCTGGCCACGACGCAAAGCGGCGGATGCGCGATCAATCTTCAGGGGTAGCCATGAAACAGATCTTTCTTTTCCTGCTTCTCATAGCCTCCGGCGCGGCACTCGCCGCGAACACACCCAACAAACTGGACCAGCTAAAAGCGGAATTGAGCAGAGTGCGTGAGGAACAACAGAGCGCCTACCAGGATTACCAGATGATCATGGAGCTGCGCCGAAACGAGGTACAAGAGCGCAGCCCGTTCATGCTACAGCATCCTTATGGCATGAGCATGGACACTCCCCCGCCAAACTACGACGACGTCCTGCGTGCGCAACAGGAACGGGAAGAACAAATCCTGCAACACACCAGCGAATTGAAGAGACTGGCTGCCCGTTATCTCGAACTGGAGGATCAGAGAAAATCACTGCTCAAACAAATCCTGGAGTTGGAGCGCAATCCTGACAAATAGTGCCAATGACCGGAGTCGAATTGTTTTTTTTATGGTGGGCAACTTGTTGCCCACCATGTGTTTTTGATTTTGGCTTTTCCTTCCCCTGTGCGCCGCCGAGTAGCGCAGGCTGGTCAGGGGATTTCGGCGAGGACTGTCTGAGCGCGTAGCGCGAGTTCCGCAGCCGCCTGACCAGTCGAGCAACGCAGGGAACCCCGAAGGGGCGGCGCACCGGGGGCGCCTTCTTTTGGTTACTTTTCTTGGCAAGACAAGAAAAGTAACTAGCTGTCGGGCTACCCCCGACGGTGTTGGTTTTAAAGGATGAGAGAGCACAAAGAGTGTTCCCCAACCCTAGCCCTGATGGAACTACTAGCCATTCGACTAGGCTGCCAAACAACGTCAGCCAAGTCGCTGGTTATCCCCCGGAGGGAGAGGGGACCAATCGCGAACTACCTAATGCGCCTCATCCCAATTCCCCCCCTCACCCAACCCCACCTCCAGCGGCACCTTCAACTCCGCCACATTGCACATCAACTCCCGCACCTTCTCCTTCACGAGCGCCAATTCCCCCTGCGGCACTTCCAGCACCAATTCGTCATGCACCTGCATGATGAGCTTGGTTGCCAATTTTTCCTTCTCCAGCCAATCCTGCACCGCAATCATCGCCAGCTTGATCAAATCGGCGGCGGTGCCTTGCATCGGCGCGTTGATCGCCGCGCGTTCGGCGGCCTGCCTTCTCGGACCGTTGGCGCCGTTGATCTCGGGCAGCCACAGCCTGCGCCCGAACCAGGTCTCGACAAAGCCCTGGCTCTTCGCCTGCATTCGGGTGTCGTCCATGTAGCGCTTCACGCCCGGGTAGCGCGCAAAGTAGAGGTCGATGTATTGCTGCGCGGCACTGCGTTCGATGTCGAGCTGCGAAGCCAGCCCGAACGCGGACATGCCGTAGATGAGGCCGAAGTTGATGACCTTGGCATAGCGGCGCTGCTCTGAGCTCACCGCATCGAGTGCGACGCCGAACACTTCGGCAGCAGTGGCGCGATGAATGTCTTCGCCGTTGGCGAACGCCTTCAGCAGGCCTTCGTCGCCCGACAGGTGCGCCATGATGCGCAGCTCGATCTGCGAATAGTCGGCCGAGATGATGCGCGAGCCGGCGGGTGCAATAAACGCTTCGCGGATGCGGCGGCCTTCCGGCGTGCGGATAGGGATGTTCTGCAGATTGGGATCGCTGGAGGCCAGGCGCCCGGTCACCGCCACGGCCTGCGAGTAGCTGGTGTGTACGCGCCCGGTCTTCGCATTCACCATCTGCGGCAGCTTGTCGGTGTAGGTGGATTTGAGCTTCGCCATGCCGCGATGCTCAAGCAGGAGCTTGGGCAGCGGATAATCGAGGGCGAGTTCCTGCAACACCTCTTCGTCGGTCGAGCGCGAGCCGGTGGCGGTTTTCTTCTTCGAGGGGATGCCCAGCTTGTCGAACAGGATTTCCTGCAACTGCTTCGGCGAACTCAGATTGAACGGCTGGCCGGCCAGCTCGAAGGCCTGCTTTTCGATGGCCATCAATTTCCCGCCCAGCTCGTGGCTTTGTCTCGACAATTTCGCGCTGTCGATCAGCACGCCGTTGCGTTCCATCTTGAACAGCACCTCGCGCACCGGCATCTCGATGTCGCGGTACACCTCATGCAGGCGGCCCTGCAGTTGCGGCGAGAGTGTCTGGTGCAACTGCAAAGTGACGTCGGCATCTTCCGCCGAATAGCGCGTGGCCGTGTCGATGTCGACCTGGTCGAAGCCGATCTGCTTCGCCCCCTTGCCCACCACATCGGTGTAGCTCATGGTGCGCAGGCCGAGGTGACGCAGCGCGAGGTTGCCCATCTCGTGCGGCTTGTGCGATTCCAGCACATACGACTGCAGCAGGGTGTCTTCGGCGATGCCGCGCAGTGCGATGCCGTGGTTGGCGAAGATGTGCTGGTCGTACTTGAGGTTCTGTCCCAGCTTTTTGTGTGTTGGGCTTTCCAGCCAGTGCTGGAGTTTTTTCAGCGCGTGTTCGCGCCCGAGCTGGTCCGGCGCCCCGGGGTAATGATGCGCCAACGGCAGATAGGCGGCGTGATGGGGTTCGATGCAGAACGAGATGCCGACCAGTTGTGCGGTCATCTCGTCGAGGCTGGTTGTTTCGGTGTCGATGCTCACCAGTGGCGCCGCCATTAGCTTGTGCAGCCAGGCATCGAGCTGGGCGTCGCTGAGGATTGCCTCGTAGTCGAAGGTGTCGTTGGTGGCAGTCGCTTTTTCCGCTTGCTCGAACTGCCGCAGTTCAGCGCCCGCCGCTGCGAGCGGCTTCTTCGCCGGCGCTTCGGCCGCCGCCGCGTGCGAACTGGCCGCACCGCTGTCGAGCTCGCGCAGCCAGGTCTTGAAACCGAAGCGCTCGAACAGGGCACGCAGCCTGGCCTCGTCCGCGGCCTGCGGGGCCAGCTCGCTGTAACGCCGGTCCAGCGCCACGTCGCGTTTCACCGTGACCAGCCGGCGGCCCTGCGGCAGCCAGTCCAGCGACGCGCGCAGGTTGTCGCCGACCACGCCCTTGATGTCTCCGGCATGCGCAACCAGGTTGTCCAGCGTGCCATATTCGGCGAGCCATTTCACCGCGGTCTTGGGTCCGCACTTGGGCACGCCGGGCACGTTGTCCACGGTATCGCCGATCAGCGTCAGGTAATCGACGATGCGTTCCGGCGGCACACCGAACTTGGCGGCAACGCCGGCGGCATCCAGCTCTTCCTCGCTCATGGTGTTGACCCACAGCACATGCTCGTTGACCAGTTGCGTGAGGTCCTTGTCGCCGGTGGAGATGATGCAACGCGCGCCGTGCTGGGCAGCCTGCTGTGCCAGGGTGCCGATCACGTCGTCGGCCTCGACGCCGTCCACCATCAGGATGTTCCAGCCGGCTGCGGCCACGACCTCGTGCAGCGGCTCGATCTGCGCGCGCAGGTCGTCCGGCATCGGCGGACGATGCGCCTTGTATTCGGGATACCAGTCGTCGCGGAACGTTTTGCCCTTCGCATCGAACACGCAGGCGCTATAATCCGCCGCATAGTCCTTGCGCAGGCGGCGCAGCATGTTGAGCACGCCGTAGATGGCACCGGTCGGTTCGCCCTGCGGGCTGCGCAGGTCTGGCATCGCATGGAAAGCGCGGTACAGGTAAGACGATCCGTCCACCAACAAAAGGGTCTTCATCATTTAGGAATCCGGAATGAACAACGATACAAAACTTATGCCGATGCAATCGCCCGAGTTGATGCAGTCGAAAGAGTCCTGGCGGGTGTTCGGCATTATGGCAGAATTCGTCTCGGCGACCGAACGCCTGCGCGATATCCACCCGGCGGTCAGCATCTTCGGCAGCGCGCGCACTCCGCACGACCATCCGTATTACAAGCTCACCGAAGAAATCGCGCGCCTGTTGTCGGACGCCGGATTCTCGGTCATCTCCGGCGGCGGCCCCGGCATCATGGAGGCGGCGAACAAGGGCGCGTTCTATGGCAAATCCTCCAGCATCGGCTTGAATATCCAGCTGCCGCACGAGCAGCACAACAACCCGTACCAGAACATCAGCCAAACCTTCCATCATTTTTTCACGCGCAAGGTGATGTTCGTCAAGTTCGCCAGCGCCTATGTGGTGATGCCCGGCGGCTTCGGCACGCTGGACGAGCTGATGGAATCGCTGACGCTGGTGCAGACCGGCAAGACCCGGCGCATGCCCATCATCCTGGTCGGCAGCAAATTCTGGGGCGGCATGGTGGAGTGGTTCAAGACTTCATTGCTGGAAGAGAAAATGATCGCCCCCGGCGACCTGGATTTGATCAAGGTTATCGACGAGCCCGAACAGGTAGTCGACGCCATCTTCAAGCATTACGAAACGCGCGGCTTTGAGCCTTCCGCCGCGGAGCGCGAAATGCAACTCAACCTGTAAAACTCTGTCGAAATATCAATTTCACCGCGAGGCTGCGTTGCTCGCGCCTTGTCTCGCTTAGACGGTTGAATTTTTTGAGCCGGTCTCTGGTGCATATTCGGATAAAATCTCACCATTCATTGCTACTGGAAAACATCATGCGCCCCTTTTCTTTCGTTGCACTCGCCTGCCTGAGCGTCAGCGCTTATGCGGCGCAACCGGCGGCTCCTTCCAAGGGCGAAGCGCCTCCTCCTCCGCCGATGGCCGCAGATGATGGCGCCGGCGAGCCGCAGGTGACCATCACCAAGCAGACCGACCAGACCGTCGAGGAATATCGTATTGGCGGCAGGCTGTACATGATCAAGATCACGCCCAAGGTCGGCGCGCCGTATTATCTGGTGGACGATCGCGGCGACGGCAAGTTCGCCCGCCAGGAAAGCCTGGACTCCGGCTTCCGCGTCCCGCGCTGGACCATCAAACGCTTCTGACGGGCAATCAATTCCGTCCCATTATTAATGAACATGTCTTGCCCGTTCCCTCTCCTCAATCCTCTGGTGGAACTACTAGCCAATCCACTAAGCCCGCAGGCGGGCAAGTGGCTGGTTATTCCGCAAGCGGGCGAGGAGGCGAACGAATCGCTGCGCATGTTTTACTTCTGACGAGACTCGCTGCATGGCTGTTTTTACCCGCGTCACCGAAGCCGACATCAACGCTTGGCTGGCTAATTATTCTCTCGGCTCGCTGCTCGAATTGCAGGGCATTCCTGCGGGCATCGAGAACACCAATTATTTCGTCACTACCGGCAATGGCCGCTTCGTGCTGACCCTGTTCGAGAAACTTACCGCGGACGATCTGCCGTTCTTTCTCAATCTGATGGCGCACCTTGCACGGCACGGCATTCCCTGCCCCAGCCCGGTGGCAGACAAGCAGAACCATTTTCTCGGCAAGCTGAACGACAAGCCGGCCTGCATCGTCAGCCGCCTTTCGGGCAAATCAGTAACGCAGCCGACGGCGGCGAACTGCGCGGCGGTCGGCGCGATGCTGGGACAGATGCATGTCGCCGGACAGAGCTTCGGCGACCAGATGCTCAACCCGCGCGGCTCTGCCTGGCGCGCCGAGGCTGCGCAGCAAGTGCTGAAGTTCTTGCCGCCGGAGGATGCGGCGCTGCTGGAAAGCGAAGTTGCGCTGCATGAGGACCATCCGCTGTCCGGTATTCCGCGCGGCACCATCCATGCCGACCTGTTCCGCGACAACGTGCTGATGGACGGCGAGCGCGTCGGCGGCCTGATCGATTTCTATTTCGCCTGCACCGGCAATCTGCTTTACGACGTTGCCATCACCGTCAACGACTGGTGCATGACTGCGGAAGGCAAGCTGGACGAGGCGCGCACGCGCGCCATGCTGGGTGCCTACCATGCCGCGCGGCCATTTACCGCCAAGGAGGCCGATGCTTGGCCGATGGCGTTGCGCGTCGCGGCGTTGCGCTTCTGGATTTCGCGCCTGTACGACCTGCACCTGCCGCGCGACGGCGAGATGGTGCACGCGCACAATCCCGAGCAATTCAAGCGCATTCTGCAAAATCACATCGCCACGGCTAGGCCCGTTTGGCTATGAACTGAGGTTCCAATGGAAATCCAAAAAATGAGCGCCGCGCGCGGCTGGACTTGGGTGAAACAAGGCTACCAGCTCATCATGCGCAACCCGCTGATGGCGATCACCCTCGCGCTGATCGCCGCCCTGGTCTTGTTCGTCGCGCTCAGGCTGCCGCTGTTCGGCCCGCTGGTCGCCGTGTTGCTGATGCCGGTCCTCATGGTCGGCTACATGCGCGTCTGCCGCGCGCTGGAAGAAGACGAGGAAATCGAGTTGACCCACCTGTTCGTGGGTTTCCACCAACACACCTCGCGCCTGATTGCGCTGGGCGGGTTCACCATTGTGGGTTTGTTCGCCGCTTCTGCCGTGATGGTAATGATCGGCGGCGAGGCGCTCACCACCCTGCTCGAGAATTTCCAGGCCGCCAACGACCCGCAAGCGCTGGCGCAGGCGATGTGGGCCACCGGATCGGGCGTGGCATTCAGCCTGCTGGTCGGCTTCACGCTGGTATGCGCGCTGATGCTGGCGCTGCAATATGCGCCCATGCTGGTCTATTTCAACGATGTCACACCGGTGGCCGCCCTGCGCGCCAGCTTGTCCGGCTCCTTGCGCAACATCATCCCGTACACCGTGTACAGCATCATCATGCAGTTGGTTGCGCTGGTACTGAGCCTGCTGCCGTTCAATCTCGGCCTGATCGTGCTGCTGCCGCTCGGCCTGACCTCGCTCTACGTCAGCTACCGCAACATCTTCCCGTTCGCGCATGAGCTTGCCACAAGCGAACCGGTTACCCACAATCCGGAGGCCTGACCATGCAATATGCCAATGCCACGCAAGACGACTTAAAGAGGGCGCAACTTCCGCACAACCTGTTTATCTCGGGTCTGTTCGCTTTCGACCTGCTGATGACCCCCGCAATTCTCGCCTTGAAGATCGGCATGATAGGACTGCTCATCCCGCTGGTCCTGTCCGGCTCGCTGATCGCCTACATCTACCTGCGCAGCAAGAAAACTACCAGCTGGTTCGTGGACATGCACTGGAAGATCACCTTCGCGCGCAGCAAGCTGCTGATGCTGGGCTACGCCATCTCGGGGACGCTGATCTTCGTCGCCTGGCTGATCGACCTGAGCATGCAGGACGCGCGTATGGGACACATCATCCTGACCGCGCTCACTCGCGTCGGACTGATGCCGACGGTGATCCTGGTGCTGGTCACTGCGGTGATGGAATTCGGCTCCTATGCGCAGGCAGGCAAGGGTGAGGTGCCGGACAAGCTGGCGGCCAAGTTCCCGCCGCCTGCCGCCTAAGCAGCAGGGTGTTGTAATACTACTGCGGCGATCATCTGCTGCGTTGCGCGGTACTCGCTCCCTCACCTACCCACAAGGTAAGTCTCGGTCGCTGCGTTGACCAGCGACTTGGCTGGCGAATTTTGCCAGCTTTGTCGATTGGCCATGCAAAGCCCCGTGCGCCTTGCATCTAATCGTCCTCGCTACGTATTCCAACACCCTGTTAAACCTGCTTAAACTCCTCGAACGCGCTCAACACTTCCGCCGCAAACATCAGCGACGGGCCTCCGCCCATATACACCGCTACCGCGAGCATTTCGTTGACCTGCTCGCGCGTCGCCCCCAGCTTGACCAGACCGCGCACGTGGTAACCGACGCAGCCCTCGCAGCGGGTCGCCACCGCGATTGCCGTGGCAATCAGTTCCTTGTTCAGCGCTGACAGCACGCCCTCGGCCATGGCCGCTTTGGCCATCGCATCAAAGCCCGCCATCGGCACTGCGACTTCCTTGCGGAATGGGGAAAGTTCCTTGCTGATGTCTTGGGTAAGGCTCTTGTATGACTTGTTCATGTTGATCTCCTGCTGAACGTTGAATTACTGCTGAGGCACGAACACCGCCGCCTGCCCCTGATGCAGGCCTTTTTCGTCGATGAGATTCCACACCGTGCCGTCCGCAATCATGAAGCGCCTGCCGCTCTTGGCGATGCGCATGCCTGAATAGCCATCGACATAACCCTGCCGCGTCACCTGCTCCAGCAGCCTGGCGCGCTCTTCCCGCGCCAGCGGCTCGGCCGAGAAGCGCGAGGGCAAAAGCGCGAATTCATCGAAGCTCATCTCGAACAATTGCAGCGCCAGGCGGTTGCCATAGAAGAAGACCGGGTCGTCTTCGGTGCCGTGCGCGACGATGGCGCGCGGTGCGTTCCAGATCGCCTCGCGCAATGCCGCGCTATCCCCTCCCCCTTGCAGGGGGATAACCAGCGACTTGTCCGCTTGCGGACTTAGTCGAATGGCTAGTTGTTCCATCAGGGTTAGGGAGGGGGTAGAGTCGATGGAATATAGCGATTCTACCCTCTCCCCCGCCCTCTCCCTGCAAGGGAGAGGGGGTAACTGAAGCAGCGCCTTGCCGGTGAGGCGGCGGTAACTCGCCACGATGAGCCGCAAACGCTCATCCAGCGCCGGATCAGATGGCGGTAAGCTTGGCATATTCCAGCGCCAGCCATTTGCTGCCGGCGCGCTTGAAGTTGACCTGCACGCGGCCTTCGTTGCCGCCGCCCTCGCTGTCCGTCACCACGCCTTCGCCGAACTTCTGGTGGAACACGCGCTGGCCGATGCGCCACACCGAGCTGGGTGCGGGCGGGGCTTTCTCCGCCGGCGTGGCGGCGAACGCGTTGACGTAGCTGCTGGTTTCGTAACTGCTGGTGTGGAAAGTCTTGCGCGCGCTCACGCGCGGCGTCAGCCAGTGCAGAAGCTCTTCCGGCAGCTCGCGCAGGAAACTCGATGCCGTGCTGTAGTGCGTCTGCCCGTGCAGCATGCGGCTCTGCGCGAAGGTGAGGTAGAGGCGGCGCCTCGCGCGGGTGATCGCCACGTACATCAGGCGGCGCTCCTCGTCGAGGTCGCCGTTGTCGATGCTGTTCTGGTGCGGGAACAGGCTCTCCTCCAGCCCGGTGATGAACACGGTGTGGAACTCCAGGCCTTTGGCCGCATGCACCGTCATCAGGTGCAGCGCATCCTCGCTGTCACCGGCCTGGTGCTCGCCCGATTCCAGCGTGGCATGCGTGAGGAAGGCGGTCAGGCTATCGTCCTCGTTCTCGTGCACGAACATGGTCGCGGCGGTGATCAGCTCGTTCAGGTTCTCCAGCCGCTCTTCCGCCTCGCGCTTCTTGGCGCCGGTTTCGTTCTGGTAGTGATCCACCAGACCGCTGTGCTGCAGCACATGCTCGATGATCTCGGGCAGCGGCAGATTCTGCGTGCCGCTACGCAACGCTTCGATGATGCCGACGAAAGCGGTGACCTTGCCGCCGGCGCGCGCCGCCGCATCCCACAGCGTGGTGTTGTATTGCTTCGCCGCTTCCTGCAGCTGCTCGATGCTGCGTGCACCGATGCCGCGGGTGGGGAAGTTGATGATGCGCAGCAGCGCATTGTCGTCGTCGGTGTTCTCCATCAGCCGCAGATAGGCTAGCGCATGCTTGATCTCCTGCCGCTCGAAGAAGCGCAGCCCGCCATACACGCGGTACGACAGCCCGGCCGACACCAGCGCATGTTCCAGCACGCGCGACTGCGCGTTGGAGCGGTACAGCAGCGCGATCTCGGACAGCCGCACACCCTCGCGGTTGAGCTGCTTGATCTCGTCGACGATGAAGGCGGCCTCGTCCACATCGGTGCCGGCTTCATACACGCGCAACTGTTCGCCGCCGCTCTCCGCCGTCCACAGGTTCTTGCCCAGGCGGTTGCGGTTGTGCTGGATCAGCGCGTTCGCCGCCTCGAGGATATTGCCGTGCGAGCGGTAGTTCTGTTCCAGCTTGATCACGTTCTCGACATGGAAGTCGCGCAGCAGCTCCTGCATGTTGCCGACGTTGGCGCCGCGGAAAGCGTAGATCGACTGGTCGTCGTCGCCCACCGCGAACAGCGCATTGTTCTTGCCGGCCAGCAGCTTCAGCCAGCGGTATTGCAGCGGGTTGGTGTCCTGGAACTCGTCCACCAGGATGTGCTTGAAGCGTTCCTGGTAATGCTCGCGCAGCGCGGTGTTGCGCGACAGCAGCTCGTAGCAGCGCAGCAGCAGCTCGGAGAAATCCACCACGCCCTCGCGCTGGCATTGCGCATCGTATTCGGCGAACACCTCAATCTTGCGCCGCGTGTAGGGATCGTAGGCCTCGACCTCGTGCGCGCGCAGCCCCTGCTCCTTGTTGCCGCTGATGAAGTTCTGCATCTCGCGCGGTGGATATTTCTCGTCGTCGACGTTCATCGCCTTCATCAGGCGCTTGATGGCGGAGAGCTGGTCGCCGGAATCGAGGATCTGGAAGGTCTGCGGCAGGTTCGCCTCGCGGTGGTGCGCGCGCAGCATGCGGTTGCACAGGCCGTGGAAGGTGCCGATCCACATGCCGCGCGTGTTGATCGGCAGCATCGCCGCCAGCCGCGTCACCATCTCCTTGGCCGCCTTGTTGGTAAAGGTCACCGCCAAGATGCCGGCAGGCGAAACCTGGCCGGTACTGATCAGGTAGGCGATGCGCGTGGTCAGCACGCGCGTCTTGCCGCTGCCGGCGCCGGCCAGGATCAGCGCGGATTGGGCGGGAAGTTCGACGGCGGCACGTTGTTCGGGATTGAGACCGGAAAGCAGGGAAGAATTCATGGGTGGATTATCCCACACGACTGCACCTTCTCTTCAGCTTCGCTCTTTGTATTCCGTGTATTTTTTGGAACTGCCACGCACCTCGTCGGCAGGGTATTTTTGTGCGTTTAGCACCAGTTTCTTGTCCACTGCTGCGACCAGGTCCAGCTGCAGTTTCTCGGCCAGGCTGATGAGGTAGATCTGGATGTCGGCCAGTTCCAGTTCGACCTCGGCAAGTTTCTCCGCGGGCAGGTTGCAGCTCTGCTCCTCGGTCAGCCACTGGAAGTGCTCCACCATTTCGGCGGCCTCGACGATGAGCGCCATGGACAGGTTCTTGGGCGAATGGAACTGATCCCACTCGCGCTCGACGACGAATTGACGCACCTGTTTCTTTAACCGCTCAAAATCCGATTCAATCATCTTTATCCCCATATTTACTGAGCAAGTCCATTGTGGCGTACCGACAGAGCCAAATCAATTTTGATGGCCGCTTTCACGGCATAAAAATAAAACGGGGAGGCGTTGCTGCCTCCCCGTCTCTTTGATGCATTGAAACCCGCTACTTACTTCTTCTTGTTCTCGATCATATCGTGCATGATCGGTGCAAGGATGATCTCCATCGCATGGCTCATCTTGCCGCCGGGCACCACCAGAGTATTGGCGCGGGACATGAACGAGTTCGGGATCATCTGCAGGTAGTAAGGGAAGTCCACGCCCTTGGGATCGCGGAAACGGATGACCACGAAGCTTTCGTCCGGCGTCGGGATGTCGCGCGCGATGAAGGGGTTGGAGGTATCCACCGTGGCCACGCGCTGGAAGTTGATGTGCGTGCGCGAGAACTGCGGGGTGATGTACTTGATGTAGTCGGGCATGCGGCGCAGGATGGTATCCACGGTCGCTTCGGCGGAATAGCCGCGCTCGGCCTTGTCGCGATGGATCTTCTGGATCCACTCGAGGTTGACCACCGGCACCACGCCAATGCCGAGATCCACGTAGCGTCCGGCATCAACACCTTTTGCCTCATCGGTGGCCAAACCATGCAAACCCTCATAGAACAGCAAATCGGTGCCGCTCTCGATGTTTTCCCACGGCGTGAACACGCCGGCCTTGAGGTCGGTCAGGCCGAAATGCTTGTTATGCTCTTCGGCTTCAACATCGCTATGCACGTAGTAACGGCGCTGGCACATGCCAGTGTCGCCGTAGGTCTTGAACATTTGCTCGATCTTGTCGAAATGGTTGGCTTCCGGGCCGAAGTGGCTGAAGTGGTTATTGCCGTTCTTGCCGTGCTCAGCTGCGGCAGCGCGGAACGCCATGCGGTCCAGGCTGTGCAGGCTGTCACCTTCAACGACGGCGGCCTTGATATTTTCGCGGCGGAAGATGTTCTCAAACGCACGCTTGACGGTGGTGGTGCCAGCGCCGGACGAGCCGGTCACGGCGATAACGGGATGCTTACGGGACATATGCCACTCTCCTGAACAATATGAATAAATTTTTTGGACTTTGATTTTAGCAGAACCCCTACGAAGCCGCTAACCAGCGTTTAACGCCCCCCTTTGAAGCGCTCCTTACCGATATAATGCCGGCCTAATTTCGCCCAGTATTCAAAAAACGACGCTCATCATGCAACAAAACTACTCACCCAAAGATATCGAAGCCGCCGCCCAACAACAGTGGGAGGCCGCGCAGGCGTTTCGCGCCGACGAAACCAGCAACAAACCGAAATACTATTGCCTGTCGATGTTCCCCTACCCTTCGGGCAAGCTGCACATGGGCCATGTGCGCAATTACACCATTGGCGACGTGCTCTCCCGCTATCACCAGATGAAGGGCTACAACGTGATGCAGCCAATGGGCTGGGACGCGTTCGGCCTGCCCGCCGAAAACGCCGCGATGGCGAACAACGTGCCGCCGGCCGCGTGGACCTATTCCAACATCGAGTACATGAAAAAGCAGTTGAAGTCGCTGGGCCTGGGCATCGACTGGTCGCGCGAAGTCACCACCTGCAAGCCGGACTATTACCGCTGGGAACAGTGGCTGTTCACCAAGCTGTTCAAGAAAGGCGTCATCTACAAGAAGACCGCGACCGTGAACTGGGACCCGGTGGACAACACTGTGCTGGCCAACGAGCAGGTCATCGACGGGCGCGGCTGGCGCTCGGGCGCTGTCGTCGAAAAGCGCGACATCCCGATGTATTTCTTCCGCATCACCCAATACGCCGACGAATTGCTGCAAGACCTCGATACTCTGTCCGGCTGGCCGGAGCAGGTGAAAACCATGCAGGCCAACTGGATCGGCAAGAGCTACGGCGTGCGCTTTGCGTTCCCATATGAGCTGGACGGCAAGCAGGACAAGCTGTGGGTGTACACCACCCGCGCCGACACTATCATGGGCGTGACTTTCGTGGCCGTGGCAGCCGAGCATCCGCTGGCCACCTATGCCGCGAAGAAAAACCCGGCGCTCGCCGCTTTCATCGAAGAATGCAAGCACGGCGGGGTGGCCGAAGCCGACATCGCCACCATGGAAAAGAAGGGCATGGACACCGGCATCAAGGTCACCCACCCGCTCACCGGCGAACAAGTGCCGGTGTGGGTCGGCAGTTACGTGCTGATGGGCTACGGCGAAGGCGCGGTGATGGCGGTGCCGGCGCATGACGAGCGCGATTTCGGCTTCGCCAAGAAATACAGATTGCCGATCAGGCAATCCATCGCCGTGAAAGACCAGGACTTCAGCGAAGCCGCCTGGCAGGAATGGTATGGCGACAAGGAAAACGGCGTCTGCGTGAACTCGGACAAGTACGACGGCCTCGATTACGCACAGGCCGTGGATGCCATCGCGACCGACTTAAGCGCCAAGGGCCTGGGTGAAAAGAAGGTGCAGTTCCGCCTGCGCGACTGGGGCATCTCGCGCCAGCGCTACTGGGGCTGCCCGATCCCGATCATCCATTGCCCGACTTGCGGCGATGTGGCGGTGCCGGACGACCAGTTGCCGGTGAAACTGCCTGAGAACGTGGTGCCGGACGGCGCCGGATCGCCGCTGGCGAAGATGCCCGAGTTCTACGAATGCAGCTGCCCGCAATGCGGCGGCAAGGCCCGCCGCGAGACCGACACCATGGACACCTTTGTGGAATCGTCTTGGTACTACGCGCGCTATGCCAGTCCGCAATGCGCCACCGGCATGGTGGACAAGGATGCCGCACAAAAATGGCTGCCTGTTGATCAGTATATCGGCGGCATCGAACATGCGATCCTGCACCTGCTGTATGCGCGCTTCTTCCACAAGCTGATGCGCGACGAAGGCCTGGTGCAGGGCAACGAGCCATTCAGGAACCTGCTCACGCAGGGCATGGTGGTGGCGCCGACGTTCTACCGCGAAAGCGAAGGCGGCAAGAAACTGTGGATCAACCCGGCCGACGTGGATGTGGAAATTGACGCCAAGGCGCGCCCCATCGGCGCGAAACTGAAGGCCGACGGACTGCCCGTCGTCATCGGCGGCACCGAGAAGATGTCGAAATCGAAGAACAACGGCGTCGATCCGCAGGCGATCATCGACGAGTACGGCGCGGATACCGCGCGCCTGTTCATGATGTTCGCCGCGCCGCCCGACCAGCAACTGGAATGGTCGGATGCCGGCGTGGAAGGCGCGTTCCGTTTCCTCAAGCGCGTATGGAAAGCCGTGCACGATCACGTCGAACAAGGCGTGGTCGCCGCCTACAGCAGCGGCGAGTTGAGTACTGCCGCCAAGGCGCTGCGCCTGCAGCTGCACCAAACCATCCAGAAGATCGACGACGACTATGGCCGCCGCAAGACTTTCAACACCGCCATCGCCGCAACGATGGAGCTGCTCAATGCCTTGGGCAAGTTCGACGAGGACAGTGCCGTTGCCCGCAGCGTGGCGCAAGAGGTGCTGGAGAATGCAGTGCTGCTGCTCTCGCCCATCGCACCGCACATCGCTGAAACGCTGTGGAGTGCATTGCGCCCCGGCAGCAAGCTGATCGGCCAGCCCTTCCCGAAGGCCGATCCGGCTGCGTTGGTGCAAGACGAGATCGAGCTGGTAATCCAGGTGAACGGCAAGCTGCGCGGCAGCCTGCGCATAGCCAAGGATGCTGACAAGGCGGCGATCGAGCAGCTTGCGCTCGCGCACGAAGCAGTGCAAAAACAACTGGCAGGCGGTACGGCGAAAAAGGTTATCGTCGTGCCGGGCCGCTTAATCAACGTGGTGATCTGATGACGAACGCGATGCGCTTCCTGTTGCTCGCCGTAACGGTGTCGCTGGCCGCTTGCGGCTTCCATTTACGCGGCAGCAATCCGAGTGATGTTGCATTTGCCTTCAAGTCGCTCTATTTGAAGGCACCCAGCGAAACACCTTTCGTCGCTGCCCTGCGTCGTGCGTTGAGCGCCAACAAGATCACCATGACCACCAAACCCGATCAGGCGGACCTGGTGCTGGAGGTGGTTTCCGAGCAGGCCACCAAACAGATCCTGTCGCTTTCCGGCAGCGGCCGGGTGCAGGAATATCAACTGTTTTACCGCGTCTCGCTGCGCGCTTATGACAGCAATCAGAACAACTGGCTGCCTGCGGAGGAAATTGCCCTGTCGCGCATCATGTCTTATGACGATGCGCTGGTTCTCGCCAAACAACAGGAAGAAGCGCAGCTCTTCAACGACATGCGCAGCGATGCCGTGGGGCAAGCTGTGCGACGCCTGAACCGGGCCAAACCGCAACCGTGATCCCATGAAGATTTCGACCGAAGACCTGCCGCGTCATTTGTCCAAAGGTTTGGGGTCGTTGTATGTCATCCACGGCGAAGCGCTCCTGCTGGCTATCGAAGCCGCCGATGCCATCCGCGCCGCCGCGCGCGCAGCGGGGTATAGCGAGCGAGAAGTGCTGATCGCCGAGCAAGGTTTCAAATGGGCCGAGTTGCGCAACAGCGCGCAGAGCATGTCGCTGTTTTCCTCGCGCAAGGTGATTGATCTGCGGATTCCCTCGGGCAAGCCGGGGGTAGAGGGAGCGCAGGCACTGCAGGATCATTGCGAGCACCTCAATCCGGACACCCTCACGCTGATCACGTTGCCGCGTCTCGACGGCACGGCGATGAAGAGCAAATGGTTCACCGCGCTGGAGCAGTCCGGCACGGTGATCAGCGCCGATGAAGTCTCGCTGGCTGCGCTTCCCGCCTGGATCTCCGCGCGGCTCAAACGCCAGGGACAGTCGGCCGAGGCGGATACCTTGGCATTTCTGGCACAGCGCGTGGAAGGCAACCTGCTGGCGGCGTTTCAGGAAATCCAGAAACTTGCGCTGTTGTTCCCCGCCGGCCCCCTTTCCTTCGATCAGGTCAAAGACTCGGTGATGGATGTGGCCCGCTATGATGTGTTCAAGCTTTCCGAGGCGATGCTGGCTGGCGACGCCGAACGTTACGTGCGCATCCTCGACGGTTTGCGCGCCGAAGGGACGGCCACGGTGTTGATCCTGTGGGCGATTGCGGAAGATATCCGCACGCTGGCCAAGGTCTCACGCGCAATGCAACAGAGCGGCAATCTTTCCGGCGCGTTGCGAGATGCGCGCGTGTGGGGCGTTAGACAGAAACTGGTCGAGCGCGCAGTGCGCCGTTTCACGCCTACGTTTGCGGAACGCGCCTTGCGCCAGGCCGCCCAGATCGACAAACTGGTAAAAGGCCTGCGCCAGGGCGATGTATGGGACGAATTGCTGCAGCTTGGCGTACGCTGCGCGCGGGCAGGTGGAAAGTGAGCGAGGTGCTGCTGGTCATTACCAACCTGCCAGATCGCGCCACCGCGGAACGCATCGCCACCTCATTGGTCACAGAAGGCGCTGCCGCCTGCGTGAACGTGCTGGCCGAATGCACGTCGGTCTATCGTTGGCAGGACAAGATCGAGCACGCCAGTGAAGTGCCGTTGCTCATCAAAACCACGCGGGATGCCTACCCGCAGTTGGAGAACACGCTGCGCCGACTGCATCCTTACGAACTGCCGGAGATTATCGCGCTACCGGTCAGTGGCGGTCTGCCGGCATATTTGAACTGGGTTGTTACCGAAACAAGGAATAAAACATGATGCGTCGTTGGTTGTTGATAGCGTTGCTGTGCGTGACTCCTTTGGCACAGGCGGATTTCATTTCATTTGGCAGCCAGAAGCCCCGCTTCCTGCCTGCCGATCAAGCCTTCGCGCTGGACGTGCATGCAATCGACCAGCACACGCTGCTCGCCAGCCTGAAAATCACGCCCGGTTACTATCTGTATCGCGACAAGATCAGCTTCAGCATTGCCGGCGGCAAGAACAACATCGGCGGCATCGAACTGCCCAAGGGCGAGATCAAGCACGATCCCAATTTCGGCGAAATCGAGGTTTTTCACGAGTCCTTCCAGGCCAAGATTCTGCTGGACAAGGTCGATGTGGCCAAACCGCTGGCGCTGAACGCGAGCTATCAAGGCTGCAGCGACAAGGGGCTGTGTTACCCGCCGATAGAGAAGACGCTCAACATTGAACTTGCTCAGACCATCAGCGCCGCGCCGCCTGCAGCGACCGCGCCTGCCAGCGAGAACGAGAACGCGCAAATCGCCAAGCTGTTCAAGGGCGGCAGTTTCTGGCTGATCGTCTCGTTCTTTTTCGGCGCCGGCTTGCTGCTGTCTCTCACGCCTTGCGTGTTCCCGATGATTCCCATTCTCTCCGGCATCATCGTCGGTCGCGGCCACAAGATCACCCATATGCACGCCTTCATCTTGTCGTTGGCTTACGTACTGGGCATGGCGATCACCTATGCGATCGCCGGGGTGGCTGCAGGCTATTCCGGCAACCTGCTCTCCAATGCCCTGCAAACGCGATGGGTGCTGGGCAGTTTTGCCGCGCTGTTCGTGGTGCTTTCGCTCTCCATGTTCGATGTATATGAATTGCAGCTGCCCTCGGCGCTGCAAAGCAAGCTCTCCGACACCAGCAACAAGCTGCACGGCGGCCATCTCTCCGGCGTGTTCGCAATGGGCGCGCTATCCGCCATCATCATGGGGCCTTGCGTCGCCGCCCCGCTCGCTGGCGCCCTGCTATATATAAGCCAGACTCACGATGCGGTGCTGGGCGGGGTTGCGCTGTTCGTTTTGGCGCTGGGTATGGGCGTGCCGCTGCTGGTCATCGGCACCTCCGCTGGCGCCCTGTTGCCCAAGGCAGGCTCCTGGATGGAGGCGGTGAAACGCCTGTTCGGCGTGCTGATGCTGGCCATGGCGATCTGGATCGTCGCACCGGTCGTTCCGGTCAGCGTGCAGATGCTGCTGTGGGGGGCGCTGCTGATCTTCTCGGCGATCTACCTGCACGCGCTCGATCCGCTGCCTCACAACGCGCATGGTTTGCACAAATTTGGCAAGGGCGTCGGCATCCTCTCTTTGCTGCTCGGCGTGTCCTATCTGATTGGGGCCCTATCCGGCGCCCCTGACATCCTGCGCCCGCTCGGCAACATCGGCCACGCCACCGCAGCGACACCCGCGACCCTGCGTTTTGAACGGGTGAAGAGCGGCGCCGATCTGGATGCGCGTATCGCGGCTGCCAGCGGCAAGACGGTGGTGCTGGACTTCTACGCCGACTGGTGCACCTCCTGCAAGGAGATGGAACGCTTCACTTTCAGCGACACAACGGTGCAAGCCAGGCTGAAAAACACCCTGCTGCTGCAAGCCGACGTGACCGCCAACAGCGCCGACGACAAAGCCCTGTTGCAGCGCTTTCAGTTGTTCGGCCCGCCGGCGACCCTGTTCTTCGATGCCCAGGGCAAGGAGCTCGCGGATTTTCGCGTGACCGGCTACCAGGATGTACCGCAATTCCTGCAATCGTTGAAGAGTGCCGGGTTATAGATAGCCGGCTTTGGCGGCCTTCAGGAGAACAAAATGTCTGATCTGAACGATCCACGGGTTTTCTTCGCCGCCGAACGCACCCTGCTAGCCTGGAACCGCACCAGCCTGTCCATGATGGCCTTCGGCTTCGTCATCGAGCGCTTCGGCCTGTTTGTAAAGATCCTGATGCCGCAACACAATATGCCGCTCCAGCGCGGCATCTCGTTCTGGACTGGGCTGGTTTTCGTGCTGCTGGGGGTGTTCGTGGCCATTTCTTCCACCCTGCAATACCGGAAAGTGCTGCGCACGCTGAAACCCGTCGAGATTCCAGATGGGTATCAGACCAACCTCGGCGTCATCAGCAACCTGATCATTGCCGCCATGGGCATCGTTCTGGCGATCTATTTCTTTCACGGCGTCTAGGACTGAACGTTCCATAAGTTCACGAGCCCTCGCTGGTCTTTAAACCTGCCTGACAACCAAAACTGCGCGATCATCACGCGAACTTATGGAACGCTCAGGCCACCCCCGCTAACAAGCTGTTTTTTCTTAATTTCGCCGAAAAGGTGGACAATCTCACCCTTTTTCGGCAAACTTCGCCTCCCATGAAGAACATTCTGGTACTACACGGCCCCAATCTGAACCTGCTCGGCACACGCGAGCCGGATGTGTATGGTCGCGTCACGTTGGACGAAATTAACGCCAAGTTGGCTGAATTAGCCAAAACAAAGGGCGCAACCCTGGCGCACTTCCAGAGCAACGCGGAAGCAGCGCTTGTCGAACGCATCCATCAGGCGCGCACCGACGGCACCGACTTCATCATCATCAACCCGGCGGCTTACACGCATACCAGCGTCGCAATCAGGGATGCTCTTTCCGCCGTCGCCATCCCGTTTGTCGAAGTACATCTTTCCAACGTGCACGCCCGCGAAGCCTTCCGCAAGGAATCTTATTTCTCCGACATCGCCGTCGGCGTCATTAGCGGCTTGGGTGCGACGGGTTATGAACTGGCACTGCAATTCGCACTACAACATTCTGTAAGGAGCTGAAAAATGGATCTACGCAAACTGAAGACTCTGATCGAACTGGTCGAAAACTCGGGCATCGCCGAACTGGAGCTGACCGAAGGTGAAGAGCACGTGCGCATCTCGCGCGCCAGTTCCGTGGCTGCGCCGGTGCAACATGTCTATGCCGCCGCTCCGCAGGCTGCGCCAGCTCCAGCCGCAGCGCCCGCTGCCGCTGCCGCCGCCCCTGCTGCGCCCGCCGCTCCGGAAGGTCATGTGGTCAAGTCGCCAATGGTCGGCAGCTTCTACCGTTCGCCGTCCCCAGGCTCGAAGTCTTTTGTGGACATTGGACAGAGCGTGAATGTAGGCGACACGCTCTGCATCATCGAGGCGATGAAGCTGCTGAACGAGATCGAAGCGGACAAGGCCGGCGTGATCAAGGCCATCCTGGTCGAAAATGGCCAGGCAGTCGAGTTCGGTCAACCGCTGTTCATCATCGGGTAAATCATCATGGCCGTATTCGAACGCAAACCCCGAACTCCTGCGCCGCCGGAGAAGCCTGTTATGTTTGAAAAGATCCTCATTGCCAACCGCGGTGAGATCGCGCTGCGTATCCAGCGCGCCTGCCGCGAAATGGGCATCAAGACCGTCGCCGTCCATTCCGAAGCCGATGCCGAGGCCAAGTATGTGAAGCTGGCGGACGAGTCCGTGTGTATCGGCCCGGCACCTTCCAGCCTGAGTTACTTGCATGTCCCCGCCATCATCAGTGCGGCGGAAGTGACCGACGCGCAAGCCATCCACCCCGGTTACGGCTTTTTGTCCGAGAACGCCGACTTCTCCGAGCGCTGCGAAAAATCCGGCTTTGTGTTCATCGGCCCGCGCGCCGAGACCATCCGCCTGATGGGCGACAAGGTTTCCGCCAAGAACGCCATGAAGAAAGCAGGCGTGCCAGTCGTGCCCGGTGTAGACGGCGCATTGCCGGATGACCCGGCGGAGATCATCCGCATCGCCAAGCACATCGGCTATCCGGTCATCATCAAGGCTTCCGGCGGTGGCGGCGGACGCGGCATGCGCGTAGTACATACCGAAGCGGCCCTGATCAATGCGGTGACCATGACCAAGACCGAAGCGCAGGCGGCCTTCAACAATCCCATGGTGTACATGGAAAAGTTCCTGGAGAACCCTCGCCACATCGAGATCCAGGTGCTGGCTGATCAACACGGCAACGCCGTATATCTGGGCGAGCGCGACTGCTCCATGCAGCGCCGCCACCAGAAGATCATCGAGGAAGCCCCGGCTCCGCATCTCAACACCAAGCTGCGCGACAAGATCGGCGAGCGTTGTGCCGAGGCCTGCCGCAAGATCGGCTACCGCGGCGCCGGCACGTTCGAATTCCTGTACGAAAACGACGAGTTCTATTTCATCGAAATGAACACGCGCGTGCAGGTGGAACACCCAGTCACCGAGATGATCACCGGCGTCGACATCGTGCAGCAACAAATTCGCATCGCGGCCGGCGAGAAGATGGCGCTCCGCCAGAAGGACATCCAGTTCCGCGGCCATGCCGTGGAGTGCCGCATCAACGCCGAGCATCCGTACACCTTCGTGCCCTCGCCCGGACGCATCACCAACTGGCATGTGCCCGGCGGTCCCGGCATTCGCGTCGATTCGCACGTGTACAACAACTACTTCATTCCGCCGCATTACGATTCGATGATCGGCAAGATCATTGCCTACGGCGACACGCGCGATCAGGCCATCGCCCGCATGCGCACCGCCTTGTCCGAAATGGTCGTGGAAGGCATCAACACCAACATCCCGCTGCATCAGGAGTTGATGAACGACGCCGCCTTCATTCGCGGCGGCACCAGCATCCATTACCTGGAACACAAGCTGGCGGAAAAGAAGGGTAAGTAAGCCGTGTCCTGGCTCACGTTGTCGGTGCAAGCCTCGGCCGACTACGCCGAGGCATTGAGCGAGGCGCTGCTGGCTCATGGCGCGCTGTCGGTGGACATGCTGGATGCGGACGCCGACACGCCCGACGAGCAGGCCATCTTCGGCGAGCCCGGCGAACCCACCTCGGCGGTCTGGCAACACAATCTCGTCAATGCGCTGTTTGAAAGCGATGCCGATGTCAGCGGCATCCTGCAGGCCTGTTGCAGCGAGCTTGGGCTCTCAGCTATCCCGCAGCACAAGATCGAAACGCTGGAAGAGAACGACTGGGTGCGTCTCACCCAGGCACAGTTCGACCCGATACGCATTTCTTCGCGCCTGTGGATCGTGCCGACCTGGCACACCCCCACTGACTCGACCGCCATCAATATCGCGCTCGACCCGGGCCTCGCTTTCGGCACCGGCAGCCATCCCACTACGCGGCTCTGCCTGCGCTGGCTCGACGAAAACATCAAAGGCGGCGAAACGGTGCTCGATTACGGCTGCGGGTCCGGCATCCTCGCCATCGCCGCGATGAAACTCGGCGCGGGCAGTGCCATCGGCGTGGATGTGGATGCGCAAGCCGTGGTAGCCAGCCGCGACAATGCGGCGGCAAATCAGGTAAGTGCGGATTTCTATCTGCCGGAAGGCGTAACACTCACCCAATACGACGTGGTCGTCGCCAACATCCTCACCAACCCCCTGCGCGCGCTGGCCCCGCTGCTGGCGGGTGCAACCCGCTCCGGCGGCCGCATCGTGCTGTCCGGTATCCTCGCCGAACAGGCAGACGACGTCATGCGTATCTACGCGCAATGGTTTGACCTCGCGCCCGCCGTGCTGGAAGATGGCTGGTGTTGCCTGTCCGGCGTAAAAAGATGACTGAGACCACGCAATGTCCCCAATGCGGCACCCGCTTCAAAGTGAGCGATGCGCAGCTCGGCGCGCATGACGGCCTGGTGCGTTGCGGGCGTTGCCATGAGGTCTTCAACGCCAGCGCACACCTTTACGACGATCAGCCCAGCCCGCAACTCAGCTTGCCCATCGAGCCGGAACCGCAGCTGGCAGAATTCAATCTCGCCCCGGTACCTAACGTCCCTGAGTTGAAGGTGGAGCCGACCACACTGGCGCAGCAGGTCCGCTTCGTCGACGAACTCACCGATGAAGTACCGGTTGCCCCACGCCGCAGGAGGGGCTGGCTTGGCTTCTTGCTGGCCACAGTGCTGGCGCTGACATTGCTCGCCCAGGCTGTATATTATTTCCGTGTCGAGCTTTTCGCACGCCTGCCCGGACTCAAGCCAATTTTGGCAGAGCATTGCCGCTTGCCCGTCTGCGCCGTCGCGCTGCCACGAAAAGCCGATCAGATCGCCATCGAATCGTCCGAGCTGGAAGCCGACCCCGTTCAAACCAACGTCGTCATGCTGCATGTGCTGGTACACAATCGTGCGCCTTACGCGCAAGCCCATCCCAGCCTGGAACTAACCCTCACCAACTTGCAGGACCAGGCCATCGCGCGCCGCGTGTTCCAGCCTGCCGATTACCTGAAAAATGGCGATAACGAGAAGCTCGGCATTCCCGCCAACCGCGATTTCGACATCAGGTTGCGGCTGGACACCACCGATCTCAATCCATCGGGGTACCGGCTGTTCCTTTTCTATCCACGCTAGAAGAAAAAATCGGCAAAGATATTTGCCGTAGAGCGGCGCGGCCCAGGTAGACCGAGTAAGTGCGAATTGGGGATGGGATGACTGACGGTCTAATCAGGATTGGACGGGTAAATAAATCTGTCCCCCTTTTTTTGGATCTCAACTTCACCCAAGGAGACGTAACATGTGGATCCCCGACATGCCCAACGTGCCGCCGCAGGATGCGCCGGTGATGATCGCCCAAGCTAATCAGGATCAATCTGGCAGTTCGTCTGCTACGCGCACATTGGGTGTCTGCGCTCCCTCGCCCAATAATAATTATTCGCTGGAGAATGTCAGCGAGCCAATACATGCGGCAAGTTACTACCTAGAACAAATCGAAAAGCGCTCCCCTCCCGCTTCCGCCACCACTACCATTCTACAAGCGCCTAAGCATGGGGTGCTGCGGCTGGTGACCGAGGCGGATGGGGATACTTTTGGGGAGGGAAGATTCGTTCCATCTGATCAACTTTATGTTTATCTCCCCGACTCCAACTACGTCGGCAACGACACCGCCATCATCCAAGTGGATTTCGGCAACGGCCTCAAGGTCAACGTGAAATACTATTTCCAGGCGATCAATGAAGGGCTGAGCGACGACTGGATGGGCGATTATTGCAGCAAGACCGGCGTCTACTGGAAAATCTCTTCCACCCTCGACGCCAACGGCAACAGCACCATCTCCGTTGAGCATGTTGCACCTGCATCAGGCACGCCTGACAACACCCTCACCAGCGATTCGCTGAGTGCGTGGCTCTCAAAAAGGGGGACAGATTTATTTACCCATGCCAATTCGCTAACCCGCATCAATGACGTCGAATAATTTGGCAAATCTTCCTGTTTACACTGCCGCAATTTGAATTTTGTCCGCCTACCCCGTTCCGGTATAATTTCCCCGCCGTTCAAACCGACTGGGAGAGCGTGCCGATTCTGGGCACCGCCGAAGGCGCAACACCCGTAACCGCTCAGGCTCAAGAACCAATCGGAACAGGCAAATCTGGAGAGCGTCAGGATCAGTTATTCGTCGTTAGTCATTAGTTAAAGCAAGCCCGCAAAGCGGACAGCGCCAACCAACGACTAACGTCTAACGACTGATGACCGACCACCGAAGGGGCACGCGGATCGTCCGTAATCTCTCAGGTACCAAGGACAGATGGGGGCGAGGCCATGTGGCCTCGCCCTTTTTTATTTGGCCGAAAGCGAGCGACTATGACGACTCTCAAGCAAACTCCTTTGAATGCAGCCCACCGCGCCATGGGCGCCAAGATGGTGGATTTCGGCGGCTGGGACATGCCGGTGAACTACGGTTCGCAGATCGACGAGCACCATCAGGTGCGCAACGACTGCGGCATGTTCGACGTCTCGCATATGCGCGTGGTCGACATGAAGGGGGCGGGAGTGCGCAAATTCCTGCGTTACTTGCTGGCCAACAACGTAGACAAATTGACCATGCCGGGCAAGGCGCTGTATTCGGCGATGTTGCGCCCGGACGGGCATGTGATCGACGATCTGATCGTCTACTTCATGACGGAGGAATGGTTCCGTATCGTGGTGAATGCCGGCACAGCCGATAAAGACCTCGCCTGGATGAAGGCGCAGGCCTCCACTCGTGCGCCGACGCTGGATATCACCGACCATCCCGAACTGGCGATGATCGCCGTGCAGGGCCCGAATGCCCGAAAGAAGGTCTGGGAGGCGCTGCCCGGTAGCGAGGAGTTGAGTGCGAATCTTATCCCGTTCAGTGCGGTAGAAATGGGCGCCATGTTCATCGCGCGCACCGGCTACACCGGCGAAGACGGTTTCGAAATCATGCTTCCGGCCAAGGCCGCGACGTTCTTCTGGAACACGCTGGCGGAAAAAGGCGTGAAGCCCATCGGCCTCGGCGCCCGCGACACGCTGCGCCTGGAAGCCGGCATGAACCTGTACGGCCAGGACATGGACGAAACGGTCGGCCCGCTGGAATCCGGCCTGGGTTGGACCGTCGACCTGAAGAGCGAGCGTGACTTCATCGGCAAGGCCGCCTTGCTGGCGAACCCGCCGAGCAAGAAATTGGCCGGCCTGGTGCTGCTGGATCGCGGCGTGCTGCGCAGTCATCAAAAAGTTAAAACTGCGCACGGCGACGGCGAAATCACCAGCGGCACCTTCTCGCCCACGCTGGATAAATCCATCGCGCTGGCGCGCGTGCCGAACGGCGTGCAGATCGGCGACACCGTGCAAGTCGAGATCCGCGACAAGTTGTTGAACGCAAAAGTAGTGAAGTATCCGTTTGCCCGCAACGGCAAAGGCTTGATTTAAACAGGTAGGGTGGGCACGCATGCCCACCATTTTTCCGCGTGGGCACCAAAGCGTGCCCACCCTACGAAGGTCTAAAAAGGAGAATTCGATGAGCAACCCAAGCAACCTGAAGTACACCGCCACTCACGAGTGGGTCAAAACCGAAGCTGACGGCAGCATCACCGTTGGCATCACCCAGCACGCACAGGAACTGCTGGGCGACATGGTGTTCGTCGAAGCACCGGAAGCCGGCCGCAAGCTGCAAGCCAAGGAAGAATGCGCCGTGGTGGAATCGGTGAAGGCCGCTGCCGACGTGTACGCCCCCGTGTCTGGCACGGTGACTGCCGCCAATGCCGATCTGGATAGCGCACCGGAAGCCATCAACAACGACCCGTATGGCGCATGGATATTCAAGATGAAGCCGGACAATGCGGCGGATGTCGCTGCGTTGCTCGACGCGACAGCCTACCAGGCAGTGGTCGATAGCGAAGCGCACTAAACCCAAAACATAGCCACAGAGAACACAGAGTCCACAGAGATGTCGGCTCAGGTTTTTCTCTGTGCACTCTGTGTTCTCTGTGGCAAATTGCTTTTGATTCTCCACTATTCCCGAGCCGACCAATGAACAACACCGAACAATTTGTGAATCGCCATAACGGCCCCAGCGCGCAAGACGTACAGGCCATGTTGAAGACGGTCAATGCGCCCACGCTCGACGCGCTGATCGACCAGACCGTGCCGGCCGCCATCCGCCTGAAGCAGCCGCTGAACCTGCCGGACGGCATGAGCGAGCACGCGTTCCTGAACCACCTGCGCGGCATCGCGGCGAAGAACAAGTCGTTCAAGAGCTACATCGGTCTGGGTTATTACGACACCGTGGTGCCGCCGGTGATCCAGCGCAACGTGCTGGAGAACCCGGGCTGGTACACCGCCTACACTCCCTACCAAGCCGAGATCGCGCAGGGCCGCCTGGAAGCGCTGCTGAATTTCCAGACCATGATCATGGATCTGACCGGCATGGAGATCGCCAACGCATCCCTGCTGGACGAAGCTACTGCCGCTGCGGAAGCGATGACCATGCTGCACGGCCTGCGCTCGCGCGATGGCGTGGCCGCGGGCAAGAACAGCTTCTTCGTCTCGAGCGAGTGTTTTCCGCAGACCATCGAACTGCTGAAGACGCGCGCCAAACCGCTCGGCATCGATCTCGTGATCGGCGACTTCAAGACGCTCACGCTGAACGACAAGCTGTACGGCGCCTTGCTGCAATACCCGACTGCCGACGGCACCGTGCATGACTACGCCGATTTCGTGAAGCGCGCCAAGGAGCATGGCATGACCATCGCCGTGGCTGCCGACATCCTGAGTCTGGTGCTACTAACACCGCCCGGCGAATGGGGCGCGGACGTGGTGCTCGGTTCCACGCAGCGCTTCGGTGTGCCAATGGGCTACGGCGGCCCGCACGCAGCCTATTTCGCCTGCCGCGACGCGCACAAGCGCTCGATGCCGGGCCGCATCATCGGCGTATCGGTGGATGCCGAAGGCAATTCCGCGCTGCGCATGGCGCTGCAGACGCGCGAGCAGCATATCCGCCGCGAGAAGGCGACTTCCAACATCTGCACCGCACAGGCACTGCTGGCGATCATGGCCAGCATGTACGCGGTGTATCACGGCGCGGAAGGGCTGCACCGCATTGCGTCGCAAGTGCACCGCCTGACAGCTTTGCTGGCGAATGAGTTGAAGAAGCTGGGCTATACCCTGGCCGGAGGCATCTACTTCGACACGCTGAAGCTGCTGCACACCGACAATACAAAGATCCATGCGCTGGCCGAAGCTGCGCACATCAACTTCCGTTACGCCGCTGACGGCTTGGGGATCTCGCTCGACCAGACCACTTCCATCGATGACCTCAACGCCATCCTCGCCGTGTTCGCGCAGGCGGCGGGCAAGACGGCACCCACCGTCACTTTTGCGCAGCTCGCCACTCAAGCGCTGCTCATAAAGCCCCGCCAGTCGGCCATCCTCAGCCATCCGGTGTTCAACAGCTACCACTCCGAAACCGAGATGATGCGTTACATCAAGCGGCTGGAGAACAAGGACCTGTCGCTGACGCACTCGATGATCTCGCTGGGTTCCTGCACCATGAAGCTCAATGCAGCCTCCGAGATGCTGGCGCTGACCTGGCCCGAATTCGCCAACCTGCACCCCTTCGTGCCGGCCGAGCAGGCCGCGGGCTATCAGGAAGTCATCGAAGGACTTAATGCAGCGCTGACCGAGATCACCGGCTTTGCCCAGATGAGTTTCCAGCCCAACAGCGGCGCCTCCGGCGAATACGCCGGCCTGCTGGTGATCCAGGCCTACCACCGTTCGCGCGGCGAAGCGCAGCGCAACGTGGTATTGATTCCATCTTCCGCGCACGGCACCAACCCGGCAAGTGCGGCGATGTGCGGCATGCATATCGTGGTGGTGAAGTGCGACAGCAAGGGCAACATCGATGTCGAGGATCTGCGCGCCAAGGCGGAAGAGCACAAGGCCGACCTGTCGTGCCTGATGGTGACCTACCCCAGCACGCACGGTGTGTACGAGGAAAGTATCAAGGAGATCACCGCAATCATCCACGCTAATGGCGGCCAGGTGTACATGGACGGCGCCAACATGAACGCGCAGGTCGGCCTGACCAGCCCCGGCAACATCGGCGCGGACGTGTGCCACCTCAACCTGCACAAGACCTTCGCCATCCCGCACGGCGGCGGCGGACCGGGCGCCGGCCCGATCGGCGTGGCAGCACACCTGACACCGTTCCTGCCTTCGCACCCGGTGATGAAGGTCGGCGGCGCGCAGGGCATCCATGCGGTGTCCGCGGCACCCTATGGCAGCGCGCTGATCCTGCTGATCTCCTACGGCTACATCAAGATGATGGGTGGCAAGGGGCTCACCGAGGCGACGAAGATGGCGATCCTCAACGCTAACTACATCAAGGATCGGCTTGCGGACCACTACGCCACTCTGTACGTCGGCAGCAACGGCCGTTGCGCACACGAGATGATCCTCGATTGCCGCGAGTGGAAGAAAGAAGGCGTGGAAGTGGCGGACATCGCCAAGCGCCTGATGGACTTCGGCTTCCATGCGCCGACCACCTCCTTCCCGGTGGTGGATACGCTGATGGTGGAACCCACCGAAAGCGAATCGAAAGCCGAGCTGGACCGTTTCTGCGAGGCGATGATCGCCATCCGCCAGGAGATCGACGAAGTCGTCAGCGGCAAGGTCGACAAGAAGGACAACATCCTCAAGCATGCACCGCATACCGCGAAGTCGGTCTGTGCCAACGACTGGCAGCGCCCCTACTCGCGCGAGCAGGCGGCCTTCCCGCTGCCCTGGGTACGCGAGAACAAGTTCTGGCCTGCCGTGGCACGGGTGGATAACGTGTATGGCGACAAGCATCTGGTTTGCGCTTGCCCGCCGGTTTCTGCTTACGCCTAGTAAGGCTACCCCGTCAGACTAGCGGCCCGGACGAACACTTCGCCCGGGCCGCTTGCTTTCAAAAACTTTTCCGTGATGCGCCTGTCGAACCGGCATAATGCCAGGCGACCGTCGTGATATTCCACTCGGATCGCAGGCAAGTCCGCACCGGCGTTACCTGCGCTTCGTTTTCCGCAACACCTGTCAACTCACCCAAGGGAACGCAACATGGCCAAAGACATCAAAGAAAAACCCGCCACCACGCTGGGCGGCGCTCCCGTCACCCTGTTCGGCACCTTCCCTGCCGTCGGCCAGACCGCACCGGACTTCACGCTGGTAGATAAAGACTTGCAAGATGTGTCGCTGAAGACTTTCGCCGGCAAGCGCAAAGTGCTGAACATCGTACCGAGCCTGGACACTGCGGTGTGCGCCACCTCCACGCGCAAGTTCAACGAGGCGGCGAGCAAGCTGAACAACACCGTGGTACTGGTGATCTCTGCCGACCTGCCGTTCGCGATGAGCCGGTTCTGCGTGGCGGAAGGACTGGAGAACGTCATCACGCTGTCGCTGATGCGCGGGCGCGATTTTATGCGCAACTATGGCGTTAAGATCGCCGATTCAAAATTGGCTGGCCTGACTGCCCGCGCTGTGCTGGTGCTGGATGAGAGCGACCGTATCCTGCACGCCGAACTGGTGAGCGACATCAAACATGAGCCCAACTATGACGCGGCGCTGGCCGTGTTGCGCTAGCGGAACCAACACCGGCCATCGCTGTATCTGAATCGGCGCCTGGCTGAGGTTCTGGCGTGATTTATCGTTGTACTATTCGTCCAAAGCCCTCGGAGACGAAATGCCAGATTCCCCTAACGCAACCGCGCATCCGGATAAACGCCCCGACTGGCACGCCCTGCCGGCGCAGGAAGTGCTGGCGACGCTCGCAACGGCATCTGCCGGGCTTTCCTCCGAAGAAGCGCAACTGCGCCTGGAGCGGGACGGCCCGAACCGCCTGCCCGCGGCACGCAAAGACAGTTTGCTTACGCGCTTCGCCCGCCAGTTCGACAACATCCTCATCTACGTCCTGCTGGCCTCCGCTGCAATCACCGCCATGCTCGCGCATTGGCTGGATTGCAGCGTGATCATCGGCGTGGTGCTCATCAACGCGCTCATCGGCGTAATTCAGGAAGGCAAGGCCGAAAGCGCCCTCGATGCCATCCGCAACATGCTCTCGCTCAACGCCTCGGTGCTGCGCGACGGACAGCGTCGCGAAATTCCCGCCGAACAACTGGCGATGGGCGACATCGTGCTGCTCGCTTCCGGCGACAAGGTGCCGGCCGATTTGCGCCTCATGGAAACGCGTCAGTTTCGCGTCGATGAAGCGGTACTGACGGGCGAATCGGTGGCGGTGGAAAAGAGCAGCGGCGCCGTCGCTGCAGAAGCGCTGCTGGGCGACCGCACGTGTATCGCCTACTCCGGTACTCTGGTCGTGCACGGGCAGGCGCGCGGCGTGGTTACCGCCATCGGCGCCACGACCGAAATCGGCCGCATCAGCTCCCTGCTCGCTGCGGTGTCGCCGCTGGAGACGCCGCTGCTGCGGCAAATGGCCGGTTTTGCCAAGCTGCTGACCGGGGCGATTCTGCTATTGGCGCTGTGCACCTTTGCGTTTGGCGTCTGGATACGTGGTTACGACTGGTCCGAGATGTTTCTTGCCGCGGTCGGTCTGGCGGTGGCCGCGATCCCCGAAGGATTGCCTGCCATCATGACCATCACGCTGGCGATCAGCGTGCAGCGCATGGCAAGGCGCAACGCCATCATCCGCCGCCTGCCGGCGGCGGAAACGCTGGGCTCGGTGACGGTCATCTGTTCCGACAAGACCGGCACGCTTACCCGCAACGAAATGAGCGTACAGCGCGTCATCACCGCCGGGAATTCATTCGAAGTGAGCGGCAGCGGTTATTCGCCGCACGGCGGTTTTGCCATTGCCGGCCGCGAAGTCTTCCCCGAGGATTTTGCCGAACTGGCTGAACTGGGGCGCGCCGCGCTGCTATGCAACGATGCCGAATTGCGCTCGCCCCTTACCTCCGGTGCAACGTGGCACATCGAGGGCGACCCCACCGAAGGCGCGCTGCTCGCCATGGCCGCCAAAACCGGGCTCGATATTGCATTCGAGCGCAACGCGCTGCGCCGCACCGATCTCATCCCGTTCGAGGCACAACACCGTTTCATGGCGACCCTGCATCACGATCTGGACGGGCACGGCTTCATCTTTCTCAAGGGCGCGCCGGAAGAAGTATTGGCGCTCTGCCAGTCCGAGCGGGCGCAAGGCCTGGACCGCCCCTTGCAGCCCGGCTACTGGCAGGCGGCCATGCAGGACGCCGCCCGCCACGGTCTGCGCCTGCTCGCCGTGGCGATGCGCGCCACGCCCGGCGAGCAGCGCGAACTGCACCTGACCGACATGCAGCATGATTACACCTTGCTCGGCGTGCTCGGCATCGGCGATCCACCGCGCGAAGAAGCCTTGCTGGCAGTGGCTCGCTGCCGGCAGGCCGGCATCGCGGTGAAGATGATTACCGGCGACCACCTCGATACCGCATGTGCCATCGGTGCGCGCTTCGGCCTGCGTCCCGGCAACGCCCTCACCGGCAGCGACATCGAGCGCATGGATGCGGCCGCCTTGCGTATTGCCGTGAGCAAGGCCGACATCTTCGCCCGCGCCAGCCCGGAACATAAGCTGGCACTGGTTCAGGCGCTGCAGGCCAACAGCGAAGTGGTCGCCATGACCGGCGACGGCGTCAACGATGCGCCGGCGCTGAAGCGCGCCGATGTCGGCATCGCGATGGGACGCAAAGGGACCGAGGCAGCGCGCGAGGCGGCGGAAATGGTGCTGGCCGATGACAACTTCGCTTCCATCGACGCGGCTGTGGAAGAAGGCCGCACCGTCTACGACAACCTCAGGAAATCCATCGTGTTCACGCTGCCGACCAATGGCGGCGAGGGCATGGTTATCGTCGCGGCGATCCTGCTCGGCCTGACCCTGCCCATCACGCCGGTGCAGATCTTGTGGGTGAACATGGTCGCCGCGATCACCCTGTCCATGGCGCTGGCGTTCGAGGCGCCCGAAGCCGACGTGATGCAAAGGCCTCCGCGGCCTGCGGCTGAGCCGCTGCTCAACCCATTCCTGGTCTGGCGCATTGTGTTCGTGTCCGGGCTCATGGTGCTCGGCTCGCTGGGGTTCTTCATCTGGGAACAGGCCCGCGGCGCCACTATCGAGGCCGCGCGCACGGTCGCCGTGAACGTACTGGTGGTCGGCGAGATTTTCTACCTGATCAATTGCCGTTCGCTACTCGCATCGTGTTACGGCCGGCGCGGCTTTGCCCATTCGCGCCCTATCCTCATCGCTATCGTCTCGGTCTTGCTGCTGCAATTGCTCTTCACCTATGCGCCGCCGTTCCAGAAATTGTTTGGTACGGTGTCCCTGGATATTGCGGTGTGGTGGCGCATCCTGCTGTTTGGCGTGGCACTTTTCGCCGTTGTCGAAATCGAGAAATTTGTGCTGCGACTATGGAATGGAAAATGATGCGCTGGTTGCATTACGCTGCGGCTGAACTGATTTTCAAGCTGCTATAATAATTTCGCAGGCCACTCAATTCACAATAACGATATAACGACATGAAGACTCTTATCTGCGGTTCGATGGCTTACGACACCATCATGGTATTCAAGGACCATTTCAAGAAACACATTCTTCCCGATCAGCTTCACATCCTCAATGTCGCTTTCCTGGTGCCCGAGATGCGCCGCGAATATGGCGGCTGCGCCGGCAACATCGCTTACAACCTGCAACTGCTGGGCGGCCATCCGCAGATCATGGCGACGGTGGGCGACGATTTCGCACCTTACGCCCAGCGCCTGGAGAAGCTGGGCCTGCCGCAGACACATATCAAGCATGTCACGGGCAACTTCACCGGACAGGCGTTCATTACCACCGACCTCGACGACAACCAGATCACGGCGTTCCATCCCGGGGCGATGAGCATGTCCCACCTCAACCATGTCCATCAAGCCAAGGACGTCACGCTTGGCATCGTCTCTCCCGACGGGCGCGAAGGCATGATCAACCATGCGCGCGAATTCGCCGACGCCAACATCCCCTTCGTGTTCGATCCGGGCCAGGGCATGCCGATGTTCACCGGCAACGAATTGCTGGACTTCATCGAACAGGCCAATTACGTCACGGTCAATGACTACGAAGCCAAGATGCTGCAGGAAAAGACCGGCAAGTCGCTGTCCGACATCGCGCTGCGCGTCACCGCGCTGATCGTCACGCTCGGCGCCGACGGCTCGCTCATCTATGCCGACGGCAAGCAGTACGCCATCCCCACGCCGAAGCCGAAAGCCATCGTCGATCCGACCGGTTGCGGCGACGCCTATCGGGCCGGTTTGCTGTACGGCATCCAGCACGCCTGGGACTGGGAAACTACGGGGCGCCTGGCCTCGCTGATGGGCTCGCTCAAGATTTCCAGTCGCGGCGGGCAAAACCACAGGTACACCCGCGCCGAAATTGCGGACCTGTACAAACATCACTTCGGCTCCCGCATCAAGTTGTAACAAAGATGCCGTCATTCCGGCGCAAGCCCACAGCTGTCCGGAATAATTTCATGCGAACAGACCTCCCTGCCGAGCCGCAAATTCAGTCATATCAATTCCGCGTCGTCGGTAAAGTTCAGCCTCGATAGCAGGGCGTTGGAATAGTGTGGC
>Ga0316624_10000003_pt1:0-62500 | contig 64979 bp, 63 predicted proteins | sample OWC_Aug_N3_C1_D5_FD_207657 | JGI IMG/M metagenome (GOLD analysis project Ga0316624, IMG submission 207657) | Wetland soil microbial communities from Old Woman Creek delta, Ohio, United States - OWC_Aug_N3_C1_D5_A | ecosystem: Environmental > Terrestrial > Soil > Wetlands | place: USA... | reverse complement strand
AGGGAAACAACCCAGACCGCCGATTAAGGTCCCCAAGACATAGTTAAGTGGAAAACGAAGTGGGAAGGCTAAAACAGTCAGGATGTTGGCTTAGAAGCAGCCATCATTTAAAGAAAGCGTAATAGCTCACTGATCGAGTCGTCCTGCGCGGAAGATGTAACGGGGCTCAAACTATGCACCGAAATCGCGGATATGTACTTGTACATATGGTAGGAGAGCGTTCTGTAGGCCTGCGAAGGTGTCTGGTAACGGATGCTGGAGGTATCAGAAGTGCGAATGCTGACATGAGTAGCGATAAAGGGAGTGAAAGGCTCCCTCGCCGAAAGCCCAAGGTTTCCTGCGCAACGTTCATCGGCGCAGGGTGAGTCGGCCCCTAAGGCGAGGCAGAAATGCGTAGTCGATGGGAAACAGGTTAATATTCCTGTACCTCAATACAATGCGATGTGGGGACGGAGAAGGTTAAGCAATCCAGGTGTTGGACGTCCTGGTTTAAGCGTGTAGGAAGATCCTTTAGGCAAATCCGGAGGGTCAATTCTGAGGCGTGATGACGAGCGGCCTTGTGCTGCGAAGTTGCTGATACCAAGCTTCCAAGAAAAGCCACTAAGCTTCAGTTGTATTGGGACCGTACCGCAAACCGACACAGGTGGGCAGGATGAGAATTCTAAGGCGCTTGAGAGAACTCGGGTGAAGGAACTCGGCAAATTAGCACCGTAACTTCGGGAAAAGGTGCGCCCCGCTAGAGTGTAGAGACTTGCTCTCGAAGCTCGATGGGGTTGCAGTGAAATGGTGGCTGCGACTGTTTAATAAAAACACAGCACTCTGCAAACACGAAAGTGGACGTATAGAGTGTGACGCCTGCCCGGTGCTGGAAGATTAAATGATGGGGTGCAAGCTCTTGATTGAAGTCCCAGTAAACGGCGGCCGTAACTATAACGGTCCTAAGGTAGCGAAATTCCTTGTCGGGTAAGTTCCGACCTGCACGAATGGCGTAACGATGGCCACACTGTCTCCACCCGGGACTCAGCGAAGTTGAAATGTTTGTGAAGATGCAATCTACCCGAGGCTAGACGGAAAGACCCCATGAACCTTTACTGTAGCTTTGCATTGGACTTTGAATAGACCTGTGTAGGATAGCTGGGAGGCTTTGAAGCGGTGTCGCCAGACATCGTGGAGCCGACGTTGAAATACCAGCCTGGTGTGTTTGAGGTTCTAACCTAGATCCATTATCTGGATTGGGGACATTGCATGGTAGGCAGTTTGACTGGGGCGGTCTCCTCCCAAATTGTAACGGAGGAGTACGAAGGTATCCTAGGTACGGTCGGACATCGTACTGATAGTGCAATGGCAAAAGGATGCTTAACTGCGAGACTGACAAGTCGAGCAGGTGCGAAAGCAGGTCATAGTGATCCGGTGGTTCTGTATGGAAGGGCCATCGCTCAACGGATAAAAGGTACTCTGGGGATAACAGGCTGATTCCTCCCAAGAGTTCATATCGACGGGGGAGTTTGGCACCTCGATGTCGGCTCATCACATCCTGGGGCTGTAGCCGGTCCCAAGGGTATGGCTGTTCGCCATTTAAAGTGGTACGTGAGCTGGGTTTAAAACGTCGTGAGACAGTTTGGTCCCTATCTGCCTTGGGCGCTGGAAGTTTGAGGGGGCCTGCTCCTAGTACGAGAGGACCGGAGTGGACAGATCTCTGGTGTACCGGTTGTCACGCCAGTGGCATAGCCGGGTAGCTATATCTGGAAGAGATAACCGCTGAAAGCATCTAAGCGGGAAACTCGCCTCAAGATGAGACTTCCCTGGTAACTTGATTACCCTGAAGGGTCGTGGAAGACTACCACGTTGATAGGTCGGGTGTGGAAGCGCAGTAATGCGTTAAGCTAACCGATACTAATTGCCCGTGCGGCTTGATCCTATAACATTAGGTAAAGTTGCAAGTTGTAACGCTCGCAGCAATCAGAACACATCTTTACTTCTTCCAAAATTACATCAAGCGCTGGAACCCTAAACCAGCTTCAGCGATTGATAACAGTTATGTCTGACGACCATAGCAAGTTGGCCCCACTCCTTCCCATCTCGAACAGGACAGTGAAACGACTTCGCGCCAATGATAGTGTGCATCCGCATGTGAAAGTAGGTCATCGTCAGACTCCTTACAAAGTAAACACCCCTCCCGGGACTCCGGTGAGGGGTTTTTGCTTTATCGGTCCAAAATTTGGAAGCGCACTTTGCCTCGCGCCTCGAATGCGCTCGCACTGAACCACGCAGAGCAATCCTTAATTCTGATATGCTTTCCTAATTGTCAGACGTCTAAGTGGCAATAGATATTTAAGGTTAAAGTGCATGAAAAAAATACTCCTCATCAATCCGGCGTACAAGGACAGTCTCCATTCGAATATCAAGGTGCTGGCACTTCCGCCGCTTAATCTGGCCATTATTGCGCGCTATACGCCAGAGCATTACGACGTGCAGATTCTTGATGAGGCCATGGAGGATCTGGATTTTGATGCTGCAGTAGATCTTGTTGGTATCACGTGCATGACCCCGCTTGCGCCACGCGCCTACGAAATTGCCAGCCGATTTCGAGCGCGGGGAATTCCGGTCGTGATGGGGGGCATACATGTTTCGTACATGACCGACGAGGCACTGCGTTACGCCGATGCAGTCGTGGTTGGCGAAGGGGAGAATGTCTGGCCGAAGCTGCTGGAAGATTTTGAGCGCGGGCAAATGCAAAAAGTGTATCGCATGTGCGAGCCGCCTGAGGTCGAGAACCTGCTGGCGCCACGTCGAGATCTACTGAAAGGTGACTACTTTGTCGAGACCGTACAAACCGGACGTGGCTGCCCGATCAACTGTAATTTCTGTTCTGTCACCGCATTCAATGGCTCGCGTTACCGCGTACGTAACATCGACAGCGTGATTGAGGAAATCAACTCTATCAAGTCCAAGCGTATTTTTATCGTCGACGACAATATCGTCGGGCAGGGGCCGCGATACATCAAGAGGGCGAAGGAGTTATTCGACCGGCTAAAGGACTGCAACAAGGAATGGGGCGGTCAGACCTGCCTCAACATCGTTGAACATGACGATGTGTTGAAAGCGGCACAGCGCAGTGGCTGCAAAGGCTTGCTCATTGGCTTCGAGTCGCTGGATCCGACCACCATTGACTCGATGCACAAATCCGTCAATCTGCGTCCGAACACTCGGAATTTCCGCGATGCCATCAAGAAGCTCCATGATCATGGTATCGCCATTGTGGGATGCTTCATCTTCGGCACCGAAGGGCAGAGCAAGGATGCATTTCGCCGAACTATCGATTTCGTGCTGGAGAACGAAATCGATGCGGTTCAGATGTCGCTCGAAACGCCGCTGCCGGGAACCGCGTTTTACAGGCAGATGGTGGAAGAAAATCGCCTACTGCTGACTAACTACCCAAATGATTGGCGTCACTACACCATTTTCGAGCCGGTTTTCAGAATGAATGGCATGTCACCGCAAGAGGCATATGAGGGCTTGTTGGAGGCATATGCTGAGGTGTCATCATTCCGGTCATCATTCGTGCGCGGATTGCGTACTTTCCGCAACACCCGGAGCCTGTTTAGCACTGGCATTTCGTTTTCATGGAACTACCAAGCATATAAGACTATACGCAACACGAAAACACCGTTAGTGGCCACGGACTGATTTCATATTTAGTACTGAAATTAATTGTAGGAGAATGGGGAGGGGTTGGTTCCGGTTCACTGGATCATATCCCTGTCTAGGGAGCTTAGGGAGCTTAGGGAGCGTCATTCAACTTTACTGAAGAAAGAATGGATCGTATAAAAATGAAAACTAATTTGCTAAAGATTCTTGGGGGAGCAGTTTTATTGCTGTGCGTGCCGCTTTCAGCCAATTCCGCATCACAGGTATTGGTTACGATTGCAGATTTGCAGGTCAGTTCGGACGATTTGGATGCTGCAATGGCGAGCTCACCGTTTGCCACTCAGATGGCCTCTATGGATGAGGATGATCAAGCGGGCCTGCGCGGGGACATGCTGCGTCGATTGGTTGCCGCGCGTCTGCTGCTGCTTGAGGCGCAAAGACTAGGGTTAGACAAAACCAAGGACTATCGCCAGGACATTGAAAACTTCCGCCTTGGGTTGCTTTACCGTTTCTACATGGACAGGCTGCGTGAACGCATTGTTGTTCCGGCCGACACTTTGGCTGCGATGAAGCAACAATATAAGGGTGATGCGGAAGGCCTGGCTGCCGCCAAATCAGCATACGTGTCAGATCAGTATCAAAAATTAAAACTGGCCACGCTGCAAAACTTGCTGCATCAAGACAACACAAAGTTGTATGAGGAGCGCATTAAGACGGGGATCAGACCGGATGCCGTGTTAATGAAAGGCAAAAGCTTTCAAATCAAATACGGTGACATAGTCGACATCAAGGAATACCCGACGATGCCGAATCCCGAATGGGTTAAGGAGCAGCTATACAAGCGCGGAGAATTATTGCTGGCTGCGAGAACGGCGGAGCGAGAGGGCGTTGACGTTTCCAAACAGTTAAAGCGATATCAAAACGAACATTTGCCGTCAGTCATGATGGGGGCAAAAACCCGAGAATGGATTCCGGATGAAAAATCCATGAGGGAATGGTTTGACAAGCATCCGGAGGTGGCAAAAATTCCCGAGCGCCGTCACGTTGGGCAGCTGGTGGTGGCGACACGTAAAGAAGCAGAAGCGTTGCGAGCGCGGATCATTAATGGAGAGAGCCTGTTTACGCTTGCGGGCGAATACAGCATCGATCCGGCGGGGCGCAAGCAGAATGGGGATATGGGATGGATTGTCGAAGGGCGCGGGATGCCGGATCTCGAAAACGCACTGTCCAAACTGGACGATGGCAAAGTTAGCGACGTAATCGAAACCAAGGTCGGTTTTCACCTGCTGACGGTACTGGAGCGTCAGCCACGCGGGGAGAAAACGTTTGAAGAAGTGCGGGATCGGGTCGCGCAAATGATGGTCAATGAAAAACTTCCGAACTATTTGGGTGAGTTAGAAAGGCGCTATAAGGTGTCCTGGAACGTAATCCAGGCGCGGAACGAAAGCGATCGTAAAGAAGTAGCGCACTAACTTCGATGATCGGCAGGATCCTATTTGTCGTTCTCGCAGGGGCTTGCATAGCAGGAACTGCTGTAGCGGGCAACGAATCTAGCAGCTTTAACGCCAGCGCCTACAAACAGGCGCCGGCAGAAGCTGCGGCGAGGACACACTCATCAAATTCAACGGAAGATAGAAAAGAAAAGCTTCTGTTAAAGGGGCTGGACGGGGGCCGTCATAGTTTGGCGGAATGGCGGGGCAAGGTAATCGTGCTCAACTTCTGGGCGACTTGGTGCTCCCCCTGCCTTTACGAAATTCCCGATTTCGTCGCCTATCAAAAAAAATATAGCATACGGGGGCTGCAAATAATCGGTGTCGGACTGGACGAGGAGAAGAAATTGCGCAACGTCCAGCGCACCTTGGGGATTAATTACCCGATTCTGTTTGCTGACCCGAAAAGCGATAGTGGCCTGATGGCATCATGGGGAAATAGCAGCGGCGTTGTCCCCTATTCTGTCGTAATTGATCGCGATGGGCGCGTCGCATACACGCACCACGGCCTGATGAATCTGGAAACATTTAACGAGAGCGTCCTGCCCCTACTCGACATAAGATGAGAGGCATGATGCTTAAAAACGACATCGTCACAAATGTTGAGGAACTATCTCGCTTCCCGGTCAAAAATGGCCTTGTAAATAAAGGCGTTATTGGCATGTAACCCGAAAGTGTTATCGCCGGCAACCACAGGGGTTATGGACGCAATTCCGCTTTATGTCTTTAATCCAGAAAAATAAAAGCCTATTGACGATCGGGTTTTGCGCAGTTGAGCAGCGATCACGATAGGTTAAAAATAAAAAATCAGGGAGGAATGGTGCTACATAAGAATAAGCAGCATAAGCACGCGCTCACTAATTCCCCTTTTTGTGAAACTTAAGCAGGCACCTGTCAGGCTGCGGGCGAGTCGTTCTATTTGGCTCCGATCAGGCAGGGATTTGCCGCTCCATCGGCAAATGGGGCTGATTTGATTGTATTGTCCGGAAATGCGGTATTTATCTGGTGGAACTAACAAATTTAACAGGGAAATTCGAGAACATGAAAAAAAGCATCAATTACAGACTAATGGCCGGCGTGGCAATGTTTGGCCTTTTTATGTCAAGCGTAGCATATGGGGCTGATGTGAAAAAAACGACTGAAGCCTGCGCAAACTGCCATGGCAAAGCGGGGGCCAGCACTGAACACGATGTGCCCATTATTGGAGGTTATTCAGAGGAATTCCTGGTTAACAACCTGACCGCCTACAAGAACCAGGAAAGATCCTGTCCAGAGACGGAGTATCGGTCTGGAAGCATGAAGGGCAAAAAAACTGACATGTGCAAAATTGCCAAGGAACTCGGCGACAGTGACATGAGGCAGGTGGCGCAGTATTTCTCCAAGCAGAAGTTCGTGCGCGCCAAGCAAAAATTTGATCCAGAGTTGGCAAGAAAAGGCAAAGAGCTGCATGAGATGTACTGCGAAAAATGCCACTCTGAAGGCGGAACAGTCTCAACAGACGATTCCGGGATGCCCGCCGGCCAGTGGGCGCCCTACCTGAAGCAGGCATTTGAGGAATTCAATACTGGCAAACGGCCAATTGCGAAAAAAATGAAATTGAAAATGGATGAACTCAGCAAGGATGATATCGAGGCGCTCATAAATTTCTACGCAAGTTTCAAATAAAACAATTAGCGCGCAGGCCCGACATACTCCTAGGCTGGGGTATGAGCTGGGCACGGATATGCTGAGGGAGTAGCAGGGAAATGTCAGAACCAAACGCAACAACAGGCCCAGGCAGGATTGGGCGGATTCTCAAGAAGCCAATTACGCGCTACGCGCTGCTGGCGTTGGCAACTGTGATGTCCATGCTGGGCATCATTGGAGGCTTCACCACCGCAGTGGAAGCCACCAACAGCATAGAGTTTTGCACTTCGTGCCATGACATGAGCTATAACTTTGAGGAATATAAGAAAACAATTCATTATTCCAATCCGGCAGGCGTGCGAGCTGTCTGTTCAGACTGCCATGTACCGAAGAAAAACTGGTTCAGCGAAATGTACCGCAAGCTTGAGGCGGGCAGTGATTGTTTGGCAGAGTTGATGGGGACAATCAATACCAAAGAAAAATTCGAAGCCAAGCGCATGGAAATGGCAAAGCGGGAATGGGCGCGAATGAAGGAATCTGATTCAATTGGATGCCGCAACTGCCACAGCTTCGAGGGTATGGACATTGAAGCGCAGGCAAAAGGCGCGCGTAACCAGCATACGCAGGCAGCGATGAAAGAGTTTGGAAAAACATGCATCGACTGTCACAAAGGGATAGCCCACCGGCTCCCTCGTGTCGAATAATGTTTCATAAAAAAATGAAATTGGCGGCTAGCAAAGGCCCATGCATCATGCTTCATTGAAGAAGATGGATTTGTGTTGGTATAGCAGTTGTAGTTGCAGTCAGCAGTATTAAGTTTGGCAATATGCAGAATCGTTTTGCCGTGACAGAAGTTTGTGGCTGACCTTGACGGTTCTGGTATTGGGGGGTTTTTAGATAACAGCAAAAAAGGGGGTGTTCAGTGAATATCAGAACCTTAGCAGCAACAATGTTGGGTTTTACGCTTGCGTTTGGTCATGCTTACGCAAGCGAGAAGGCAGATGATGTGGCGTCAAAGCCAATTAACGATTACAACATCACCATCAATTACGAGTTGGGTATGCACTGTACGGGTTTTGATTTTACGTACTGCTGTGTGCTGCCACCTTACAACTCGATTCAAAGCCAAGTCATCAAAAGTTCAACAGGGCCGAAGAAATATCCTGAGTTACTAGAAGCTGACAGCGCCGACCCTTCCGTGCTGGTTGACGGTAAGAAGCGCTTCAAGCTGGATTACGGGCATGTAGACAACACCTATTCAGAAGGCAGCAAACTGAAATATTGGGATGTGCCGTACGACGTCAATGGCGACGGCAAGTACGATAAAGGCGAAAACGTAGCCAATGCCTATTTCTCCCACCTGTATGTCTATAAGGACCTGAAGGGCACCAACCCCAAGGGAACCAGCGCCGACAAGGAAAAACTCTTTGTTGGTATTCAGATTCCGGTTCCCCGCGACAATGGCCCGGCTGGTGCTGCCGTGCCAAGCCCAATGAAGGGGGGGCATCTGCACTACACAGGCGACAAGGGAACGATTGTCTATACCAAATCGCCAGTATTGGACAACGTGCCTATCGTGCTGACCAACCCGGGAATCTGGGATGCCTTGGGCCTGCCGCTGACTCCATTCGGGGACCGTGCCGCTTCTGGCGACCTGTTGTCGCTGACAGAATCCGATATTCAGCCATTCCAGGAAGCCTGGGTAAGCATGGTTGATGCGGATAGCGGCAAGCCGGTGATCGATTCGCACACCGGCCGTCCAGTTCGCTTTGTTGGTACTAATCCTATCGACATTCCCAATTGCGCCAATTGCCACAGCAACAAAACAGCAAACGGCGACAAATTCGTCAAGTACAAACAAGAGCGCGAATTCTGGAAGGGCCTAGGCGCCAGTGATTGGATCGCCAACCTGAAAGCGACGTCGATTTCCATTCTGGAAATGCACGACGATCGCACTGGTACCGATTTCCTCAAGAACTACAACCCGAATGGCCGTACACTGGATAATCGTCTGGGGCGCGATCCCGTTCTCTGCCAGAAGTGCCACGCAGACAACGTGATTGGCGTATTGCAGTCCAAGACTTTCAAGGACCCGAAAACAGGCAAGGACGTTGTGATTCCGGCGCTGACCCAGGCCATGCATACTGTCCACCAGACCCATGCGCCAATGCCTGACTCGCAAGGTCGTACTGCCGCTTGTCAGGGCTGTCACCCGGCTCACCGCCAGGATGGCAAAATGGACAAGTATCCAATCACACTGGACGGTAAGAACGCCTATGAAAAAGGCGACAACCGTGATGCAGCGGGCGGTTGCTTTGTTGGTCGTGACGTGCACTCCAACCGCAACAAGGATAAGGACGGTGTAGAGACTCCTGAGCACCTGAACTCCATCGGCAAGTGGATGCAATCTAACGTATCCAATATCGGTGACGGCAAAGGCGGCAAGGGTCTGTGGTGTACTAACTGCCACAGCCAGCTGTCTCGCGAACTCTATCAGCGCGACAATCTGACCAATGCGTTCAAGCAGGAAGGTTCGACCATCCGCAACAAGTCGCTGGACGAGATCGCCAAAGCAATCGGCGTTTCTACCGAAGAGCTGAAGAGCAAGTACCTCGATCCGAAAGTCGTGCTCAACGACAAGGGCGAAGATACGCCGGGTAAATCGGGCATCCTGAAGACCTGGGCGCAGGATCGCATGGTTCCTGACATCGCGGTGATTGCGTTGAAGGACGGCGGTCCGATGGGAAGCAAGGACGAGGACGGCGATTTCAACGTGACTATCCTGTCGGCCAATCCTGCGGTTGACGTGAAGAAGCTGAAGCTGCCAGCCGGTGCAACCGGTGCGACAGCCGTACCTTATGATGCAGCGACTCACGGTCGTGACTACTGGCTGTCGCCTGGTGCTCCGCACTGCGCCGACTGCCACGCAGCTCCGTTCGTTGAGGGCCAAGGCGGCGTAGCTTTCCCGATCAACCAGCCGGGCAAGTACAGCAATATGCGTTACTCCAAGGGCCACTCGGGCTTGGCTTGCCAGTCTTGCCACCAGTCCATTCATGGTCTGTATCCGGTAACGCCTACAACTGACGTCACCACCTACAAGCAGGCAGCCCAGTACAACCCGGATGGATCGCATGGTCCATTCAAGTGTGCTGCATGCCATGAGGTTAACAAAGCAGGTGTGCCGCTCATTGCAAACAAGAAAGAGCATGTTTGGAATGGCAAGCCCATCCTGAATGACTACGATGCTGCAGTAAGCTGGATGCACGGCAGTGCTCCTGACCTTGGCGGTGCAATACCAAGGGATGATGACAAAAAGAAATAATGTGCGTCGTCAGATAAAGCAGTAATGTTTCACGAGAATCGGGAGCTTCGGCTCCCGATTTGCTTTTGTGTTGCGGGAAATTTGCGCAAGAAGCGATGAATAAAATTTGGCCGGTTGGCAATGGCGGAAAAAAGAGATTTGAATCATGTGATAAAATCAAAAACAGTTACGAGTATTCCCTCTGGTAAATATTACGGTTCTCTAGACTTGCAATCCTTAGTTATCAGTCACCACACGCTTGCGAACAGCTTGGGCTTGGGTTCGTCGGCCACCATGGATGCTTTGCGAACGCGGTGTTCCGGTTTGGCTCCGTGCGCATTCGAGGATGTCGATCTTGAGGCATATATCGCCAAGGTCGATGCATTGGACAGCTATCGCGTGCGTGCCGATTTGTCAGCCTATGACTGCCGCAACAATCGCTTGGCTCAACTGTGCCTGGAGCAGGATGGCTTTGAAAAGGCGGTCGCCGCAGCCAGAAAGAAATATGGCGCAGCGCGTATCGGGGTTTTCCTTGGAACAAGCACCTCCGGGATATTGCAGACCGAATTGGCCTACCGCCATCTTGACCCGCAGACCGGCGCATTGCCGGCGGACTTTCACTACGCTGAAACGCAGAACTCATATTCGCTGGCAAGCTTCGTTACCCGCTATCTGGAGCTCACCGGACCTTCCTTCGTGGTGTCTTCCGCCTGCTCGTCCAGCGCCAAGGTGTTTGCCAATGCGCAGCGCATGATGGCGGCGGGCGTATGCGATGCTGCCGTGGTAGGCGGCGTGGATAGCTTATGCCTGAGTACCCTGTACGGCTTCAATTCGCTGGGCTTGGTGTCGCGCTTCCCCTGTCGGCCCTACGATGCCGATCGCGACGGCATTTCGGTTGGGGAGGGTGCCGGCTTCGTGCTGCTTGAGCGCGCGACGTCAGAAAATTCGTCAACCGCGATGTATCTGCTTGGCGTAGGCGAAAGCTCCGATGCTTATCACATGTCCACGCCGCACCCGGAAGGCCTGGGCGCGAAGATGGCGATGCAGCGCGCGCTTCAGTCAGCCGGATTGCAGGCGGGTGATATCGATTATATCAACCTGCATGGCACGGCGACTAAATCCAACGATGCCAGCGAAGGCAAGGCGGTCGCCGATGTGTTTGGCACCAGCGTGCCGTGCAGTTCGACCAAAGGTTGGACCGGGCATCTGCTCGGTGCGGCGGGCATCACCGAGGCGGTGATTGCCATGCTGGCTGTCGAACACGGCTTCATCCCGGGCAGCGTGAACACGCAGCGGCTCGACCCGACAATTCCTCTCGATTACCGCATCGAGAACGGCGAGGCGAGGGTCGAGCGCGTGCTTAGCAACTCCTTCGGTTTCGGCGGTAGCAACTGCAGCCTCGTGCTGGGGAGGAAAGCGTGATGCGCCTCTATGTGGAGGGTATCGGCCTGCTCGGCCCGGGACTGGACGGATGGGCGGCAAGCCGCGAGGTGCTCGCAGGTGACGCACCTTACACTCCGGCGCCGACGAACCTGCGGGCCAGCGATATGCTCCCGCCCGCGGAGCGCCGGCGCGCCGGCGTGCCGATCAAACTGGCGCTGGCCGTAGGACAAGAGGCGTTCCTGCAGTCGGGGCGCGCCACCAGTGCCGCCGCCACAGTATTCACTTCCTCGGGGGGCGACAACGACAACGTGCATGCCATCAACGGCATTCTGGCCACCGCGCCGCGTGAAGTGTCGCCGACCCGTTTCCATAATTCCGTGCACAACGCTGCAGCGGGATACTGGTGCATCGCGGCCGGAACGCACGAGCCTTCCACCAGCCTGTGCGCGTACGATGCCAGCTTTGCGGCAGGGTTGCTCGAGTCCGCGGCACAAGCAACCGTGGACAACGCACTGGTGGCACTGATCGCCTACGACCACTGCTATCCAGAACCGCTACATGCGGTGCGCCCGATCACCGCCGCCTTCGGCTTGGCGCTGATCCTGACTTCACGTCAAAGCGACCAATCCATCGCGGCGCTCGATGTCGATTTCGTGCCCGGCAAGGCGGCGGAGACGGCGATGCAGGATGCCGGGCTGGAGGCGTTGCGGCGCGGCGTTCCGGCCGCGCGTGGCCTCCCGCTGCTGGCCGCGCTGGCCGGCAGCAAGCCGGCGCAGATCAGCATCGATTATCTCGACGACAACCACCTCGATATCCGCGTGACGCCATGCTAGCGAGCAAGGCGGAGATCGCCCAAGTCATTCCGCACACCGGCAACATGTGCCTGCTTGATGGCGTGCTGGAATGCGATGCACAGCGCATCCGCTGCGTCAGCGGGACGCACCGTGCGGCCGACAACCCGATGCGCAGCGGCAATGTCCTGCTGGCCTTGTGCGGCATCGAATATGCGGCACAGGCAATGGCAGTGCACGGCGCGTGGGACGCGAAGTTCGACCAGAAGCCGCGCGCCGGATACCTGGCCGCGTTGCGCGACGTGACCTGCGACAGGATGCGTCTGGATGATTTGAGCGACGACCTCATTATCGACGCGGAAAAGGCCATGGGCGACGAAGCTCGCGTCATCTACCAGTTCACCATCCACGCCGGCGACACAAAGATCATGAGCGGACGCGCCACGGTGGTGCTGGATGCAGACAAGGTGGCAGCATGAAGCGCGCACTGGTCACCGGCGGTAGCGGCGGTATAGGCGCGGCGATCTGCCGCAAGCTCGCGGCGGATGGGCTGCATGTCTATGTGCATGCCAATAGTGGACTGCAGCGGGCCGAAGACGTCGTCGCCGAGATCAAGAATGCGGGTGGCAGTGCGCAAGCTATCGGCTTCGACGTGGCGAATGCTGAGCAAACGCTGAGTGCGCTGCAAACCGTGCTGGCAGAGGGCGCAATCCAGGTATTGGTCAACAACGCCGGCATCCACGACGATGCCGTGCTGCCGGGCATGAACCCGCAGCAATGGTCGCGGGTGATCGATGTTTCGCTGAATGGCTTTTTCAACGTCACACAGCCCTTGTTGCTGCCAATGATCGGCAAGCGCTGGGGGCGCATCATCAATATCTCTTCGGTCGCCGCCATCGCCGGCAACCGCGGGCAGACCAACTATGCAGCAGCCAAGGCCGGCCTGCACGGCGCGACAAAGTCGCTGGCGCTGGAAGTCGCCAGCCGCGGCATTACGGTCAATGCCATCGCTCCCGGCATCATCGAATCGGCAATGACCGAGGACGTGTTCGACAAGGATGCGATCAAGCGTCTGGTGCCGGTCGGCCGCGCCGGCAAGCCGGACGAAGTGGCCGACCTGGTCGCCTTCATCGCTTCCGCCAAGGCTGCCTACATTTCCGGGCAGATCATCTCCATCAACGGTGCGATGATTTAGAACCCGCGCGGCGGATGAGGTAAAATGCGCCCGGTGAAATAAACAACAGGGAGCATCATGGCAGCAAGCGCACAAGAAAAAGAATTGGCACAACTTATCGTCACTTCGTTGAATCTCGAAGTTTCGGCGGATGAAATCGCGCCCGACGCGCCGCTGTACGGCGAAGGCCTGGGGCTGGACTCGATCGATATCCTGGAGCTGTCGCTGGCAATCTCCAAGACCTACGGCGTGCAACTCAAGTCTGACGACGCTGACAACAGCAAGATATTCAGTTCGCTGCGCAGCTTGAACGAGCATATTCAGCAGCACCGCCCCAAATGATTCATGCGCCTGCCATCCGGCAGGCGTTTTCAACCCATGAACGATAACGACACAGCCTTTCGCGCCGAGCTCAAGGCGCTGATTCTCGCTGCAGTGGACAAGGAAGAGCCTGCCGGCGGGCTGCGCGATGACGAGCCGTGGTTCGGCCCGGAATCCAGGCTGGCTCTCGATTCGCTCGACGCGCTGCAGATCTCCATGGCGATCCAGAAGAAATACGGCGTGCGCATGCCGGACAGCAAGGACACGCGCCGCGCCCTGGTCTCACTGCTAGCCCTGGCGGAACACCTGCGCAAGCATCGGCCAGCATGAAGCCAGTCTATCTTGCCGGGCGCGGGCTGGCCTGTGCGCTGGGCCTGGACCTGAATGACTCGCTGCGGGCGTTACAGCAAGGCAACGCAGTTGCATCGACTTCTTCCGTGCCCGGCGCGCTGGGCGGCCAGTTTCCATATTTCGCCATTCCATTTTCCCAGCGCGACTGGGATGCGCGCGCGCGCGACCTCGTGCAACGCGTTGCCGCAGAAGCGGGCGCGCAGCGGACCCGCACAGGGACGTTATTTATCGCGACCTCCTCCTTCGATATCGGCGCGGTAGGCGAGGGCGCGGCACAGATGGATTACCGCGCGTTCTCGGACAAGATCGTTGCCTGGCTGGAATGGTCGGGGCCGGTATATGTGATCAACACCGCCTGCACGTCGAGCCTGAATGCGTTGATCGCCGCACATGCGTTGCTGGGTGCAGGCGAGGAATGTGATGCGCTGGTGCTGGGCGTGGAACTGGACAACCGGTTGACGCTGGGCGGCTTCGCGGCGCTGCAGCTGCTTTCTCATAGCACCAGCAAACCGTTCGGCCTGCACCGCGATGGCTTGGTGCTGGGTGAAGCGGTCGCAGCGTTGCGGCTATCAACACGCGAAGCCGCACCCTGGAAAATAGCGGGCGGCGCCAATGTGGTGGACGGCAACCAGCCAACCGGAGCTTCGGTGCCGGCGGTGGTGAATATGTACCAGCGTGCGCTGAGCGCGAGCGGTTTAACCGCCGCCGCTGTCGATCTGGTCAAGGTGCAGGCCTCCGGCAGCCCGGGTAACGACGCGGTCGAGGCGCAGGGTTTGCGGGCGGCATTCGATCGGGTGCCGCCGCTGGTTTCGCTGAAGGCGTCAATGGGGCACACCATGGGCGCATCTGGCGCAGCGGAGATCGCCTTGCTCAGCGCCTGTCTGGAACAGGCGGTGTGGCCCGCATGCGCGGGCGAGGTGGATGCCGAACTGGGCGTTGAATTGGCCGCGGCGGCGCCGGAAAGTGTGCGCCATGTGATTGCGACGATATTGGGTTTCGGCGGCAGTCACGCCGCCGCGGTACTGGAGCGCACATGAAGACGTTTGTCATCAAGGGGCGTTGTCTCGCCTCGCCGCCGCCGTCGGATTGGCGCGAACAGCTGGCGCGCATGCTTGGCGCGAAGCCGCGCCGTATCGGCGTCTGGGCTGAGTTGGTGATGTATGGCGCATTACGCTGCATGGCGGATGCGGGGGAAGCGAAGCTGCCGCAAGATGCGCAAATCTGGCTGAGCAGCCGCCGCGGCACCTACGCGGCAACGGCCGTCGTGCTTGAGCAATTGCAGGACGGCTTGCCCATGCCGCTGTCATTTTTGCAGACGCAGCCGAGCCAAGTGCTGGCGCTGCTGGCGGCAAGAATGGAATGGAGTGGCAATGCCTGCTTTGTTGCGGACAGTGAGTTGCCGGCATTGTTGCGTTTGGCTGCGGCGCAAGCAGGCCAGGGCGGGGCGCTCATCGGCTGGGTTGATGAGATGGATGGCGGCTCGACGAACTGGCTGCGCCTGCAGCCTGCTGCGATAGCGGAAAACGGTTTCGTCCCGGCATCGCCGGAAGAGGTGTTCTCGCCCGATGCCGTGCGCTTGCAGCTGGCTGCAACCGAGCTGCGGGTGCAACGGGCGCGACAGGCAAGCCTTGGAGAGAAGTGGGCGGAGTGATAGAATTAAACTGTTTTTCAATTTCTCTCAATTAGTTGCGTGGCTGCAGTGAACACAAGCGAAGTATCGACCTCTCGACCGACCAAGCGCGTTCTAGTACTGAACTATTCGCAGACCGGGCAACTCACCGAGATCACCAAGCGCATCATCGCGCCGTTGCAGCAGGATGCGGGCATCGCGGTGCATGTCGAGACTTTGCGGCCAGCCAAGCCCTTCCCCTTTCCGTGGGGGTTCTTCAGTTTCCTCGATGCCTTTCCCGAGTCGGCGCACATGGCGCCGCCGCCGCTGCAGCCGCTGTCGCTGACAGGCGGCGAGGATTTCGATCTGGTGATTCTCCCTTACCAAGTCTGGTTTCTGGCGCCTTCGCAGCCGGTCATGGCCTTTCTCAAGCACCCACTGGCGAAGAAGCTGCTGGCTGGCAAGCCTGTGGTCACGGTCATTGCCTGCCGCAACATGTGGATGCTGGCCCAGGAAAAGATGAAAGCGATGCTGCGCGATTGCGGCGCGCGCCTGCTGGATAACGTGGCGCTGGTTGATCCCAGCCCGACCATGGCCAGCCTGTGGAGCACGCCGTTCTGGCTACTCTCCGGCAAGAAGGATTTTCTCAAATTCCTGCCCCCGGCCGGCGTGGACGCGGCCAGCATAGAAGCGGCGCGCCGCTTCGGGTTGGCGCTGCGCGATGCGCTGCACCGCGACGAAGAGCGCGGCAGCGCGCCGCTGCTCGCCGGTTTGAAAGCCGCGGATTCCAATCCGCACCTGCTGTTCAGCGAGAAGGCCGCCACGCGCAGCTTTTTCGTCTGGGGCAAGCTGCTGCGCGCCGTGGGTGGTCCGGGCCAGTGGCGCCGCTACCCCTTCCTGGTTCTGTATGTGATGTTTTTGATTACCCTGATTTCGACAGTTGTGCCGGTCAGCCTGCTCATTCAGTCGCTGACGCGCCCGTTACTGCGGCGTCGTTTTGCGGCCCTGAAACAGCAGTTCGATCTGCCATCGGGATCGGGTACGGAGAGGATGCACCTGTATGAGCATTGATGTTTACCTGACGCGCACTGCGTCTTTCCTGCCGCTGGAACCGGTGGGCAACGACGATATGGAGGCCGTGCTCGGCATGGTCGGCGGCAAACCCTCCAAGGCTCGCCGCATCGTGTTGCGCAACAACGGCATCCAGCATCGCCACTATGCGCTCGACCGCGTCACCGGCAAACCGGTGATGTCGAATGCAGAAATGGCGGCCAAAGCGGTGCGCGCCTTGGGTGAGGTTGGCAAGGTGGATAGTATGGCTGCGGCGACTTCACGCCCCGATCAACTCATGCCCGGTCATGGCGTGATGGTGCATGGTGAGCTGGGCTGGCCGCGCATGGAAGTGGTTTCGCTGGCGGGTATCTGCGTGGCGGGGGCGGCGGCATTCAAGCACGCCTGGCTGGCCGTGCGTGCCGGTGACGCGCAACGCGCGGTGGCCGTGGCTTCCGAGCTGGCCTCGGTGGGGTTGCATGCCCGCAACTTCGATGCCGAGGCCGAGCACAAGGTGAAGGAGTTGGAAGAGCGCCCGGAAATTGCATTCGAAAAAGATTTTCTGCGCTGGATGTTGTCCGACGGCGCCGGTGCGGTGCTGCTGGAAAACAAGCCGAGCGGGCCGCTCAGCCTGAAAGTGGAATGGGTGGAACTGTCGTCGGCGGCGCATGAACTGCCGGCCTGCATGTATTCCGGAGCGGAGAAGAATGCCGACGGCTCGCTGACCGGCTGGCAGGAATATTCGCCGCAGGATTGGGCGACACGCTCCGTGTTCACCGTGAAGCAGGATGTGAAGCTGCTCAACGAACAGGTGATCCGCGCCACGCTGACCGAGCCGTTGCGCGAGCTGGTGAAGAAACATGGCTTGTCCGCAGACAAGATCGACTGGTTTCTGCCGCACTACTCGTCGAAATATTTCGCCGAGCTGGTCGCCGCAGGCATGGCCGAAGCCGGCCTCGCCATCCCGCGCGAGCGCTGGTTTACCAACCTCGTGGAGAAGGGCAACACCGGCTCCGCCTCGCCCTACATCATGCTGGACGAGCTGTTCCATTCCGGCCGCATCAAAAAGGGCCACAAGTTGCTGATGTACATCCCGGAGAGCGGCCGTTTCTCCAGCGGCTTCATTTACATGGAAGCAGTCTGATGGATGTGAACGAGGTGCCGCAGGAAGGCAATCGCACGATGGGCGGCCATCGCCGCGTGATGTATGCGAAGGACAAGGACGGCCGCATGGTGATCGTGCCGTCGCGCGGCGGCGAGGTGGACGAGACCGTCACCTTGCAGGCGCTGGACCGGATCCAGGAGCAGACCGAGGAAGCCAGGCAGCGCGTGCTGGCCGGCCAGACCTCGCCGCTGGAATACTGGATGTACGCACAGCGCCTGGATCTGCCGCAGCTTTCGCAAGTCACCGGCTACTGGCAATGGCGCATCCGTCGCCACTTCAATCCGCAGCGCTTCGCCAGGCTGCCGGAAAAGATTCTGCAGAACTACGCCTGGGTGATGGGCATCACGGCAGACCAACTCAAGAAACTCCCATGAACGTGATCAACGAAAAATTCCGGCATCGCCACGCGGCGCATTGCGAGAGCGGTGTCGCCTCTTCGATGTTGAGCCACCACGGCGCGCCGGTCTCCGAGGCAATGGCGTTCGGCCTGTCGGCGGCGATGGCGTTCGCCTATCTGCCGTTCGTCAAATTCGCCGGCTTCCCGCTGATCGCGTTCCGCATGCCGCCCAAGGCCATCCTCAAGGGCATGGTCAAGCCGTTCAAGATGCGCTTCCATTTCGAGACGTTCCGCAATCCCGAAAAGGGCATGCGCCGCCTGGACGAGTTGCTGGCGGAGGGGCATGTCGTCGGCATCCAGACTTCGGCGTTCTGGCTGCCGTATTTCCCCGAAGACATGCGCTTTCATTTCAACGCGCACAACCTGATCGTGTACGGCAAGGAAGGCGACGATTACCTGATCAGCGATCCGGTGGCCGAAGATCCGCAGCGCTGCGCGGCCGATGCCCTGCAGCGCGCGCGCTTCGCCACCGGGCTGATGGCGCCGAAAGGTTTGCTGTATTACCCCGAATCCATCGGCCAGTCGGCCGTGACGGATGAAGCCGTTCGCCGCTCGATCAGGAAGACCGTGCGCACCATGCTGGGTCCCATCCCGATCGTCGGCGTGCGCGGCATCCACATGCTGGCCAACAAGGTCGGCAAGCTGGACCCCAAGGAGAAGCTGAGCCTCAACTATGTCGGCCACATCGTGCGCATGCAGGAAGAGATCGGTACCGGCGGCGCCGGCTTCCGTTTCCTGTATGCCGCGTTCCTGCAGGAAGCGGCGGAGATTACCGGATTGCCGGAGTTGCGTGTGTTGGCTGAGCGCCTGAACGAGATCGGCGACGGCTGGCGCGAATTCGCCCTGAAGGCAGTGCGCATGATCAAGGGGCGGGAAGCATTCGATCCGAAACAGCTGGCCGTGATGTTGCACGGCCAGGCCGAACGCGAGAAGGAATTCTTCCAGGCGCTGAAACGCGCCGTTGTTTGATCTGAATCAGGGCTGGCTGCTACGGCTTGTCGGCCAGGTAGGTGGTGAAGATGCCGGCGTCGACATTGCGCCGTACATTCACGAAGCCGGCGCTTTCCAGCGTGCGCATCACTTGTTCGGGCGCGGCGCAGGCTTCGATGGTATCCCAGTAATAGCGCCACAACTGCGCGGTGTCCTTGTCCTTGGCGACCAGCTTGGCCAGCGTGGGTACCGCATATTTGCAGTAGCCTTTGAGCAGCGCAGTTGCGATCTTTCCCTTGGGCGGGGTGATCTCAAGGATGCACACCTTGCCGCCCGGCTTCAATACCCGCTGAAACTCGGCGAACGCGACCGACATGTCCGATACGTGGCGCAGCGCGTAGCCCATGCTGAGGAAATCGTAGCTCGCATCGGCTAACGGGATGCGCTCGGCGCGTCCTTCGATCACCGTGACGCCGTTCGGCAATTTGGCGCTGCGGATCATGCCGGGGCTGGGGTCGACGCCGGTGATCAGCTTTGGGTCGCCCGCGAGTTTTGCCGCCTGCTTCGCCACCAGGCCGGTACCCATCCCGATGTCGAGTACGCGCATGCCGGTCCGCAGTCCCGCGAATTCCAATATTTTGCGGCGATATGACGAGCCGGTGCCCAAACCCAGAATGTTCTCGATGCGGTCGTAGTCGGAGGCGGTCTTGTCGAATTGCTCGCCGACCCACGTCCGGCGGTCTTCTTCGCGGTCATAGTATTCGGTGAGCGGCGGGTGCGGCGCATGGACGATCGAGGCGGATGTGTCGTCAGATTTGGCGGTCATGAGTCGATTTCTTTTGGGAATTATTCTGTCCGCATGCTAACTGAAAAACCGGGCGGCGTGGCGAAAAGCATGCGGGAGCCCTCTGCAGATGGGGCAGGAAGAGGCGATTCGGAGTAGAATGCCGACCCGAAAACTATCGGGGAAATGTCTTGCAGTTCAACACGGAAGTATCAGCGGCGGAGCGGACGGTCTTAAGCACTGTCGAGCTAGCCTTGGGCCGGGAATTCTCAGCAAGTGCCACGCGCGCTTGCGCCCTGTAGAGGTTCATGACATGGCGCGTTTGGGAAAAATCCTGGTTGTGGCGGCATTCATCGCCTATCCAATTTTATTGCATGCCTTCATTCTCAAGGAGAATGTGGAAATGTGGCAGTTGCTGTTCGTCTTTGCGCCGCTGCTGGCAGTGGCTGCGTGGGCGATCTTCCGCACGGTGGGCAGGGCATGGTGGCCGCTGGTGGGCTTGCTGTTGGCCGCCGCGGTGTATTACATCGCCACCGGCGACCACGGGCGCATCGGTCTGCTGGCGGTGAACGGGCTGTCGAGCGCGTCGCTCAACCTTTTCCTGCTCTGGCTATTCGGGCGCACCCTGCTGGCCGGCCGCGAGCCGCTGATTTCGCAGATATCGCGTCGCATCAACGGCGAGTTGAAGCCGGAAGTCGCCAGTTACACCCGCCATGTAACCATCGCCTGGTGCCTCTTCTTCGCGTTGCAGGTGATCGTGTCGTTATTGTTGTACATGTTCGCGCCGCTCGCTGCGTGGTCGTTCTTCATCAACGTGCTGAACTTGCCGCTGCTGCTCCTTATGTTCGTCGGCGAAAAAGCCTATCGCACGCTGCGCTTCCCGCATCACCCCAAAACTTCCATCCTGAAAGCGATCGAGGTGTACAGCAGGGATTTTGCTGCGCCCAAGAAAGCTGACGGCGAACGCTGAGGTTGCGATCCATGGCAGCGATCCCGCTCATTTCTCACAATGGTCCAGACAGTGTGTGCGCCTATCGTGCGGGGCATCCTGTCAGCGCGGCGCAGTTTCTGCTGCATGTCGAACATCTGGCGCGGATGCTGCCGGACCGGCAGTACATCCTGAACCTGTGTACCGACCGCTATCGATTCGCCGTCGGGTTCGCGGCGGCGCTGTTGCGCGGGCAGACCAGCCTGTTGCCGCCCAACTACACGCCCAGCTTCGTTGAGCGCCTGGGGCAGCGCTATCCCGACATGTATTGCCTTGCCGATGGCATGGTGGATTTTCAGGGTGTCGAGGTCGTGCGCTATCCGCAATTGCCGGAGCATGACGGCGTTGCGCGCCCTGTCCCGGCCATCCCTGCGCAACAGCTTGCAGCGCTGGTGTTTACCTCCGGTTCCACCGGGCAGCCGGTCGCGCACCCAAAATCGTGGGGCAGTCTGTGCAAAGGCGCGCTTGCCGAGGCGGCCAGCCTGGGCATCGCGCCGAACTCCGGCCTGGCGCTGCTGGGTACGGTCCCGGCGCAGCACATGTACGGCCTGGAATCATGCATGTTGCTGGGCCTGCAGAACGGGTTGGCGCTGGTCGCCGAAAGGCCGTTCTATCCGGCGGATATCTGCGCGCAACTCGCCGCGCTGCCCCCATCGCGCTGCCTGGTCACCACGCCGGTGCACCTGCGCACCCTGTTGTCCGGCGCGACGGCTTTGCCCGCGGTGGACTTCGTGTTGTGTGCCACCGCGCATCTGGCGCCGCAACTGGCAAGCGAGGCCGAGGCGCGGTTTGCCGCGCCGCTGTATGAGATCTACGGCTGCACCGAGGCGGGCATGGTAGCGAGCCGCCGGACGACCGCCGGACCCGCTTGGCATCTGCTGCCGGGAGTGGCGATGCGGCAAGACGAAGAAAGTTGCCGCGTGTTCGGCGGGCATGTCGAAATCGAGGCGCCGCTGAGCGACGTGATCGAGCGCAACGCCGACGGTACGTTCACCCTGCACGGACGCGCGGCTGATCTGGTGAACATCGCCGGCAAGCGCACTTCTCTGGCCAGCCTCAACCACCACCTGAACGCCATCCCGGGCGTGCAGGACGGCGTTTTTTTCCTGCCGGACGATGGCGACGGCGCGCTGACCAGGCCGCTGGCCTTTGTGGTTGCGCCGGCGCTGAATGCGGAGAAAGTGCTCGCTGCGTTGCGCGACAGCGTGGACGCAGTGTTTTTGCCGCGCCCGCTCTATTTCGTCGACGCATTGCCGCGCAATACCACCGGCAAGATAACGCGCGAAGCGCTCGTCCAATTGCAGGAATGCTGCGCCAGAAAATGAACAAGCTGACATTGCACATCGACGCGGCCCATCCGACCGGAGCCGGACATTTTCCGGGCAATCCCATCATTCCCGGCGCGTTGCTGCTGGCCGAGGTGCTGCAGCGCATCGAACAAGCCGAGGGGGCATGCTTCGCCTCATGCAACGTCAAGGCGGCAAAGTTTCTGCATCCGGCGCGGCCGGGCGACGCTGTCGAGATCGAATATGAACGTTCACCCAGGGGCACAATCGAATTCCAGTGTGCGGTCGGCGGGACCAAGGTGTTAACGGGAGCCGTCATTGCGAACGCGTGAACAAGCCACAGGGAAAGCGGCGCCGGCATGGGTGGCCAAGCCGGAGCGCAGCAACACGCTGGCGATCCGCTTCATCGTCTGGGTGGCGCTCACGCTGGGGCGTCCCATCGCGCGGCTGTTCCTGTATCCGATCAGCCTGTATTTCATGCTGTTCGCCAGCGAGGCGCGGACTGCCTCAAAAAAATACCTGCGCAAAGTGCTGGGGCGCGAGCCGCGCATCGGCGACGGTTTTCGCCACATCCACACCTTCGCTTCCACCATCCTTGATCGCGTGTTCCTGCTCAACGGCCGCTTCGACAAGTTCAACGTGCAAGTGCATCTCGATGGGGTCGCCCGCACGTTGGTCGAGCAGCGGCGCGGCTGCATCCTGCTTGGGGCGCATCTCGGCAGTTTCGAGATCACGCGCGCCTATGCCGATGAGATCAAGGGGCCGCCGGCCAGCGTGGTGATGTATGAGGAGAACGCGCGCAAGCTCAACTCTGTGCTGAAGGCGATCAATCCTGCGCTGGCGCAACAGGTGATCGGGCTGGGCAAGGTCGATTCCATGCTCAAGGTCGAGCAGGCGCTGCAGCGCGGCGAGTTCATCGGCATCCTTGCCGATCGCGGGCTGGAGCATGGTGGTGCCAGCGTGACTTGCGATTTTCTGGGCGAGCCGGCGAAGTTTCCCAGCGGTCCCCTGCGCATGGCCTATATGCTGAAGAGCCCGGTGCTGCTGATGGCGGGGGTATATCGCGGGGGCAACCGCTACGACCTGTATTTCGAAGAGCTTGTGGATATGGCCGATACCGGGCAGCCGCGCAACGAATTGATCCGGCAGGCGCAACAGCGCTATGTGGCGCGCATCGAGCACTATTGCCGTATCGCCCCGTATAACTGGTTCAACTTTTACGACTTCTGGAAATCATGATGCGTTCACTGTTCATGCTGCTGTGCCTCATCTCCGTCGGCGCCCATGCGGAAGCCGGTTCATCCGTCGCGGCGACAGAGTGGGGACTGCCGCGACTGATGCAGAGCCTGGTACGGGTGCAGAGTTCGCAAGGCAAGTTCGTCGAGCGCAAGCATCTTGCTGTGCTCGATGTGCCGCTGACGTATTCCGGCACGCTGTCGTTCCGGGCGCCGGACCATCTGGAAAAACGCACGCTGGAACCGAAGGAGGAAAGCCTGGTGCTCGACCAGGGCGTGCTCACGATCGAGAACAAGGCGCGCAACCTCAAGCGCACGCTGGTGGTGCAGCAATACCCTGCGGTGTGGGCGTTTGTCGAAAGCATACGCTCCACGCTCGCGGGCGACCTGCCCACGCTGGAGCGTTTCTACAAGGTCGAGCTGAAAGGCAATGAGTCGAAGTGGCACCTGAAACTGCTGCCGCTCGATCAGCGCACGCGCGACATGGTGCGCGAGATCGTGATCACCGGAAGCACCAACCGCGTGACGAAGATCGAGATGACCGAATCCAATGGCGACCAGTCCACCATGACGGTAACCGGGACAGTTCAATGAACCGGCGCAAACACGCGGCGGTCTTCCTGTGGCTCGCGTTCGTGGCCGCCTGTGCGGTGATCATCGCCCGCTCGCAGTTCACCGCCGATATGTCGGCGTTCATGCCGCGCAACCCGACGCCGACGCAAAAGATTATGGTCGAGCAGTTGCGCGACGGCGTGGTGTCGCGCCTGATCCTGGTCGGCGTGGACGGCGCGCCGGCGCCGGTGCTGGCGCAGCTCAGCAAAAACATGGCGGCGACTTTGCGCAATTCGGCGGAACTGGTTGCGGTGAGCAATGGCGAGCAGGTCGGCATGGAGCAGGATTTCCAGCTGTTGTGGCGCAACCGTTATCTGCTGAGCGATGCCGTCACGCCGCAGCGTTTTACAGCGCAAGGTTTGCGTGAAAGCCTGAGCGGCTATCTCGACCTGTTCGGTACGCCGATGAGCGGCATGGCGCAGCGCGTACTGCCCAACGACCCCAGCGGGGAATTGATCCACATGCTGGAACAGCTGGAGGGCCAGTCACACCCGGTCATGCAGGATGACGTATGGTTCTCGCGCGACGGCACGCGCGCTATGCTGCTGGCACATACCAAAGGGGCGGGCAACGACATCGATGCGCAGGAACGCGCCACGCTGGCGATCCAGGGCGCGTTTGACGCCGCGCGCAAGGCGCTACCGGACGCGGCATCGGCGCAGGTGCGCATGACCGGCCCGGGCGTGTTCTCGGTGCAATCGCGCGCTTCGATACGCGACGATGCCTGGCGGCTTTCGCTGATCGCCACGCTGCTGGTGGCGAGCATGTTGCTGATGCTCTACCGCTCGCCGCGCGTATTGGCGCTTGGCCTGTTCCCGGTGGCAACCGGCGCATTGGCGGGCGTGGCGGCAGTGAGCCTGGGTTTCGGCAGCGTGCACGGCATCACGCTCGGTTTCGGCGTCACGCTGATCGGCGAAGGGGTGGATTACGCCATCTACCTGTTCACCCAGATCGAGCAGAACGGCACCCCGCAAAGCACGTTGCGGCGCATCTGGCCGACGTTGCGGCTGGGCGTGCTGACCTCGATTTGCGGTTTTTCTGCCATGCTGTTTTCCGGCTTCACCGGGCTCGCGCAACTCGGCCTGTTCTCCATCGCCGGTCTGATCGGCGCCGTGAGCACGACGCGCTGGGTGCTGCCGCACTTGTTGCCCGCCGGTTTTTCCGTGCATGCCTCCTCGCGCTTCAGCAGTGCATTGATGGCGCTGGTGCGAAGAGCGCCGCAGGCGCGAAATGCCCTGCTCGCGGTGATGGCGGTTGCCGCGGTGTTGCTCGTGTTGCAGCGTAATTCGCTGTGGAACGACAGCTTGTCGAGCATGAGCCCGGTGTCGAAGGAATCGTTGGCGCTGGATGAGCAATTGCGCCGCGACATGGGGGCGCCGGACGTGCGCTACATGGTTGTACTGAACGGCAGCGACCAGGATGGCGTGTTGCAGCAGAGTGAAGCGATTGCCGTCATTTTGCGCAAGCTGGTGCGGCAGGGCCTGCTGGAGGGGTTCGACGAGCCGCCGTTGCCCAGCCGGGTCACCCAGCAGGTGCGGCAGGCTGCCCTGCCGGACGCGGCCACCGCACAAGCCAACCTGAACCAGGCATTGCACGGCATGCCGTTTCGCAATTCGATTTTTGCGCCGTTTGCCCGGGACATTGCCGCGGCGAAGCAACAGCCGCTGCTGGATCGCGCAGCGCTACAGGGCAGCAACCTCGGCCTGAAGCTCGATAGCTTTCTGGTGCAGCGCGACGGCAGGTGGTCGCTGATGCTGCCGTTGCGCGGCGTGAAAGATGCGCAAGGAATAGAGCAGGCCATCCGTCATGCGTCAGACCTATCGTTTGTCTTGCTCGACATGAAACAGGAATCGGAGCAGATGTTCCGCGACTATCGCCATGAGGCGGCCAAGAATGCCCTGCTCGGCGCCTTCGCCATTGTCGCGCTGTTGTTCGTCAGCCTGCGCTCGGCGCGCCGGGTGCTGGAGGTGTCGCTGCCGCTGCTGGCGGCAGTGGTCGTGGTGACTGCCTTGCTGGTGCTCAGCGGGCATACCTTGTCCATCTTCCATCTGATCGGTTTGCTGCTGGTGGTGGCGGTCGGCTCCAACTACGCATTGTTCTTCGACCACCGCTGCAGTTCGCCCCAGGACCGGGAGCGCACCGTCACCTCGCTGCTGTTCGCCAATGCCGCGACCGTGCTCGGTTTCGGCCTGCTGGCGTTCTCGCAGTCGCCGGTGCTGAACGCGATCGGATCAACCGTGGCGACCGGCGCGGTGCTGAGCCTGATTTTTTCCGCCATCCTGATTGTCAGGAACGATGGATGAGGGCCATGCTGTTCGCAGCAGGGTTCCCCGTTGGTTGCCCGGTACTGGGGGCTCGGTTAAGATGCGTCAGTGATGCAATGAAATTGACCGCGCCGTCCGGCGCTGGCGAATTAAACGGAGGTTGGATATGAAGCCCGCGCACCTGGTTGCTATCGTGTTGACTGCCGCATTGGCGAGCGCCTGCGCGTCGAAACAGGCGAAAACGGACACCAGCGAGAGCGCGCCGGCCGCCAAGGCCGCGCCAGCCAAGGACAGCGGCAAGAAGGAGGCTGCCGCCGAGGGTGCGATCGTCGGCAAACCCGCGCCGGGCAGCAAGTTCGCCAAACTGAAGATCGGCATGACGCTGAAACAGGTAGACAAATTGATCGGCCCGCCAAGCAGTGAATGGCAGCGTCCGACCGGCAAGGCGCACATTCCGTTCTATTTTGGCCCGGATCGCTGGGTGATTGAGCGCGCCTATAAACGCGAGGGCACTTTGACGTTTAACTATGGCGAAGAACAGTTGCTGACACGCATCGAAGTCAACAAGGCGCAATAAGCTGCAGCGTTACCTGAGGGAGAAGAAATATCATGGTTGAGCAAGAAAGTTCATGTGAAGTGCTGGTCATCGGTGGCGGGCCAGCCGGCTCCACCATCGCGGCCTTGCTGGCGCAGCGCGGGCGCGATGTGCTGATGCTGGAAAAGGCCAAGCACCCGCGTTTCCATATCGGCGAGTCGCTGCTGCCGATGAATATGCCGATGTTCGAGGAACTCGGTGTGGCAGAGGAGATCAAGCGCATCGGCATCACCAAGCTTGGTGCCGAATTTGTGTCGCCCTGGCACGGTGCGCCGGTGATGATCGATTTCAACGATGCTCTGGATAACACCTGGCCCTCGGCCTATCAGGTGCGGCGTGACGAGTTCGACGAGATCCTGTTCAAGAACGCCGCCAAGAAGGGCGCGCGCGTGGTGGAAGAATGCAGGGTCACCGGCATCAAGTTCCAGCAGGGCAAGGAAGCACTGGTGAGCACGCAGGACAAGGACGGCAAGCAGCAGACCGTACGCGCGAAGTTCGTGGTGGACGCCTCCGGTCGCGACACTTTCCTGTCCAACCATTTCCGCATGAAGCACCGCAACGAGAAACACAACAGCGCGGCCATGTTTGGCCACTTCGCCGGCGCCACGCGCCTGGAAGGCGAGGTCGAGGGCAACATCAGCCTGTTCTGGTTCGAGCACGGCTGGTTCTGGTTCATCCCGCTGGCCGACGGCAATACCAGCGTGGGTGCGACGTGCTGGCCCTATTACATGAAGCGGCTCAAGGGGAACGATTTCACGCAGTTCTTCATGGACACCATCGCGATGTGCCCGGCGCTGGTGGAGCGACTCAAGGATGCGAAGCTGGTGACCCCGGTGACCGCGACCGGCAATTTCTCCTATCTGTCCGAACGTTCCTCGGGCGAGAACTACATCCTGCTCGGCGATGCCTTCGCCTTCATTGATCCGATCTTCTCCTCCGGCGTGTTCCTGGCCATGGCCAGCGCGTTTGCCGGCGCCGATGCGGTGGAGCGCTGCCTGGACAAGCCGGGCGAAGCGCCGCAGGCGCTGAGGGAGTTCGACAAGGCCATCATGCAGGGGCCCAAGGTGTTCTCCTGGTATATCTATCGCATCACCACGCCGGCGATGCGCAATCTGCTGATGTACAAGGGCGCAGAGAGCCGGGTCAAGAAGGCGCTGATCTCCATCCTGACAGGCGATGTCTACCGCACCGACCGTTATGCCTTCTGGCTGTTCATGTTCAAGGTGATGTATTACGGAGGCTCGTTGCTGCATTTGCCGTCCAGCGTCATGGCATGGCTCAAACGCAAGCGCTCGATCCGTGTACACGATGTCAGCGTGACCGAAACCTATGGAAATTAGCGGTACCCCGTTCGGCCTGGCCTATCTCGATGCCGGCGAGGTCGAGGGCTATCTGGAAAAGCACAGGCTGCATGTGTTGAGCGTCATCGGGTTTGGGCGGCCGCTCTCGCTGCCGGCTGTGCCTTGTGCCCCGTTGTGGGTGGACATTCCGGTGCTGGGCGGACGGGACAACAGCTTTGAGGTGTGGACCAGCGACGCACCGGTCACGGCATGCGAATACCAGGGCATCTGCGGCACGGCCGACGGCAAGGTATTGTTCGGCAGCCTGGCGCTGGAGCAACGTCCGGGCGATACGCTGGAGATGCTGGCCGAGCAGGCCTATATGCGCATCTTCGGTTTCATCGACCAATTCGGCTATCGCCACCTGTTGCGCGTGTGGCATTACTTCCCGCAGATCAACGACGACGAACACGGCTTGGAACGCTACCGCGGTTTCAACGTCGGCCGGCATGCGGCCTTCGTCGCCAATGGGCGCAGCATCGGCGAGGAGAATGTGCCGGCCGCCAGTGCGCTGGGCAGCAACAGCGGCTCGCTGGTGATCTATTTCATGGCGGGCAAGCAGCACGGCAAGGCCGTGGAGAATCCGCGCCAGATCAGCGCCTATCATTATCCGGACAAGTTCGGCCCGAAAAGCCCAATCTTCGTGCGCGCGCTGTCGGCGACATTGGGCGGCCAACATTGCTTCTTCATCTCCGGCACTGCCAGCATAGTCGGCTATGAGACGCTGCACCAGGGCGACTCGGAGAAACAGACCGTCGAAACCCTGACGAACATCCGCACCTTGCTGCAACAGATTCCGCACTACGACCCCGCGCAGGGGCGCATGCTGCTCAAGGTCTATGTGCGCCATGCCGGCGACCTGGCTATGGTGCGCGCCAAGGTGCAGGCCGAGTTCGGGGTCGACTGCAAGGCGGTCTATTTGCATTCCAATATTTGCCGTTCCGATTTGCTGCTGGAGATCGAGGGGGCGTATTTCAATGAGGTGCGCTAGCGCACGAATCTCCAAAGCATGAGAAATATCGCCAGTTTCATCGTTGTCGCTTCGTTGTTCTTCAGCATTCTTCCAGCCTGTGCACAAACCGAGCTCAAGCCCGAGTGGGAGATCGGCGCGGGTTTTGCGGCCATCGACTTTCCGATGTACCGCGGCTCGGACGAGCGCAAATCCTATCTGCTGCCGGTTCCCTATTTTGTCTATCGCGGCGAGACGCTGCAGATCAATCGCGAACGCGTGCGCGGACTGCTGTTCCAGAGCGATACCGTCGAACTGGATGTCAGCGTGAACGGTTCGGTGCCGGCCAAAGGTGCAGCCGCGCGGCAAGGCATGCCCGATCTCGACCCGACCCTGGAAATCGGGCCGTCGCTCAACGTCCATTTCTACCAGTCCGCGGACAAGCGCACCATCTTCGACCTGCGCATGCCGTTGCGTGGCGTCATCGCTTCCGACTTCCATCATGTTCAGAGCGCCGGCTGGCTGTTCCAGCCGCAGCTGGACGTGGATTTCCGCAATATTGAGGGCAGCGGCTGGAACATCGGCCTAGTCGGCGGGCCGATCTTCGCCGACCGGCGCTACCACCAGTATTTCTATGACGTAGCGCCACAGTACGCGACGGCGGCGCGCCCCGCGTATACCGCGAGCGGGGGCTACTCCGGCATGCAGTACATCTTCGCTTTCAACAAGCGCGACAAGGACGGCCACTGGATGGGCGGCTTCATGAAGTGGGACGACCTGAAGGATGCCGTCTTTGCAGACAGCCCGCTGGTCAAGAGCAAGCAGTATTTCACCATCGGCTTCGCCATGACCTGGACGTTCGACAGATCGGACAAGCTGGTCGAGGTGAATGACGATTGATCAGGCGGCAGCCATGAAAACGCCATGGCTGTGTGTTACGCTTAGAACGAAAAAAGACTCAGGGAAGAAAAGAAAATGTGGGTCTGGCGACAATTGAAGTCTCTGTATGAGTATGTCGTGTTGTACGGCGGCCTGCTGTTCTTCGCGCTGATCTGCCTAGCCTGGAGTCTGCCGGCCAGCCTGCTGCGCCACTTGCTGCCGCACCGCACGGCACAGCGGGTGGGGCGCTACGCCATCATGCTGGTATTCCGTACCTACCTGTTCGTGGTGCGCGCCAGCGGCCTGGTGAAATGCGACCTCTCGGCGCTGGATGCATTGCGCAAGGAGCCCTCGCTGGTCATCGCCACCAACCACCCCGCGCTGATCGATGTGGTGCTGGTCGGTTCGCGCCTGCCCAATTTTGTCTGCGTGCTGAAAGCGAAATTGCTCGACAACCCCTTGCTGGGCGGCGGCGCGAGCATGGCAGGTTACGTGCGCAACGATTCGACCGGTATGCTGGTGCGTGAATCCGCGGTGGCGCTGCGCGACGGCGCGCAGTTGCTGATCTTCCCGGAAGGCACGCGCACCGTGCATCCACCGGTCAACGAATTCAAGGGCGGTTTCGCGCTGGTCGCCAAGAAGGCGGGCGTGCCGGTGCAGACCGTGTTCATCGAGGCCAGCAGCCCCTTTCTCGGCAAGCACTGGTCGTTCTTCGACAAGCCGGATTTCCCGCTGCGCTACAAGGTGCGCCTCGGCGAGCGCTTCGACGTGCAGGGCGATGCGAAGACGTTTGCCGCCGACCTTGAGCGCTACTATCGCGAACAAATGACGCAGACAAAGACATGACTCCATCCGCAACCCACTTGGTACTCATCCCCAGCTACAACACCGGCGAAAAGGTCTATCAGACCGTGCGCGCCGCGCGCGAACAGTGGGCGCCGGTGTGGGTAGTGGTGGATGGCAGCAGCGACGGCACCGACCAAGGGCTGCTGGCGATGGCCGCGCAGGACCCGCAGTTGCGCGTGATGGTGCTGCCGCACAATCAGGGCAAAGGGGCGGCCGTGCTGCACGGTCTGCGCGCGGCGGTGCATGAAGGGTACACCCATGTGCTGACCATGGATTCGGACGGCCAGCATCCGCCGGAAAAGATCCCCGAGTTCATGCGGGTGTCGCAGGCCAACCCCGACGGGCTGGTGCTGGGCCGCCCGGTATTCGATGCCAGCGCGCCGCTGCTGCGCGTGCGCGGCCGCAAGGTGTCCAACTGGTGGGCCAACTTCGAGACGCTGTGGCAAGGCATCGGCGATTCGCTGTATGGTTTCCGCGTCTATCCGGCGCAGATGCTGCTTGGCGTGATGGAAAACAGTTACTGGATGCGCCATTTCGATTTCGACCCCGAAGCCGCCGTGCGGCTGTGCTGGTGCGGTGCGCGGCCGATCAATGTGGATGCGCCGGTGAAGTATTTCGACGCAACCGAGGGCGGCGTGTCGCACTTCAACTACCTGCGCGACAACGTGCTGCTGACCTCCATGCACTTGCGCCTGTTCGCCGGCTTTATCATCCGATTGCCGTTGTTGATATGGCGGAAACTGTTCTGAGCGATGGCGCCTGAACCCGATCCGCAGCCCAGACCATGAGAATTACCTTCGTCCATCCCGCCGGCTTTAATTTTGTTCCCGGCCAGCCTGACTTCTCGGTACTGGCGAACCGCATGCCGCCCATTGGCATCCTGTCGCTGGCAGCCTGGCTGGACAAACATGGCCACGAGACTTTCGTGCACGACTGCCTCGGTCCGTTCGCGCCGCCCAGCATTGAAGAGAATGCCGAACTTGTGCTGGCGACCAATCCCGAACTGATCGGTTTCTCCGCCACCACCTCCGGCTTCATGGATGCCGCGGACATGGCACAGTACATCAGGCGCAAGCGGCCCGATATCAAAATTGCGTTCGGCAACGTGCACGCCTCTTCCATAGGCGCCCCGCTGCTGGAGCACTTCCCCGAGATCGACTACCTGTGCATCGGCGAGGGCGAGGGCGCGATGCTCGATCTTGCGGACGGCAAACCGCCGCAGGACATTTACAATCTGGTGTACCGCGACGGCGCGCGCATCATTTCCAATCCGCGCCGCCAGCGCATTCTCAATCTGGACGAGCTGCCGTTCCCGGCCTACGAGAAGTTGGCAGGCTTCCCCGACGCGTACCACCTGCCGCTGTTCTCCTATATCAAGAAGCACGGCGCGACCATGATCACCTCGCGCGGCTGCCCTTACACCTGTTCGTTCTGCGACCGCACCGTGTTCGAGCGCCTGTACAAGGTCAACTCGGCGCAGTATATCTACGACCACATGAAGCACTTGCGCGACAAGTTCGGCGTATACCACATCAACTTCTACGACGACCTGTTCACCGCGCAGAAGAAGCGCGTGTTCGACCTGTGCGACCTGCTGATAGCGAAGCCGCTGGGCATGCAGTTCAACTGCGCCATCCGCACGGGCCACACCTCGGACGAGATGCTGCAGAAGCTCAAGCAGGCGGGCGCGCTGATGGTGTCGATGGGCATTGAGTCCGCCGACCCCGAGATGATGGCGCGCCACAAGGCGGGCGTCACGCTGGAGGCGGTAAAGAAGACGGTGGAGCAGATACACGCCGCGGGCTTGCGCGCGAAAGGTCTGTTCATCTTCGGCATGCCGGGCGAGACGCCGGAAACAGTCAAGACCACCAGCGACTTCATCCTGTCGCTGAATCTGGATGAAATGAACATGACCAAGTTCAGCCCGCTGTATGGCGCGCCGATCTGGGATGAATGCATCAGTGGCGAGGAGGGCGAGACTATCGAGGATTGGCGCTTGATGAACTGCCTCAACTTCGTGTTCCTGCCCAAGGGCTTCAAATCGCGCGAAGAGATGGATGCGCTCTACAACTGGCACATCCTGCGCTTCTACAACAGCAAGAACTACCATCGCACTTTTGCCAAGCGCCTGTGGCAGCACCGCTGGAGCCTGTGGCACCTGATCAAGAACCTGCCGCGCGTGCTCCAGGCCAACCGCTACTTCCAGTCCAACCAGAAAGACCTGGAAGCGATCAAACAGAACTTCCCCAAACATCCGCGCCAACCCACCGGCCTGGTGCCGCTACTGGGCGAGGAATTGTATGCGGACAAGGTTTCGACGGTGAAAGTGAGGTTGCCGATCAGCGTGCAGAAGAAAGCACTCGACGTGCCGTTGCAGAGCGCGGAGATGACGGAGGAATAGCCGGCAGATAGCCATGGCGGATGTCTACCATCGACTGGACCTTTCGAGGTTCTGAAAAACAAGAGGCCGCAGAAATGCGGCCTTTTTATTAGCTGCCGAAATGAACCTCATGCTACTTCGGCACACCGTCGCGCCATCTTAAGATCCGGAGCGCCGACATTTAGCGGCATAAAACCTATTGAGCAAACATTCGCGAACCGATGCTAACTAAACAATAGCTACAGGCCGACTATGGTTGCCTTTGGATCGGCCTGACGCACCATGTTCAAAATCTGCATACCTTGCACCGCATCAGGGTCGTATTTCACCATCAAGGCGTGGTTGTGCGAATGGTGATCAAACTCTGCACAGTCGACACCCACACACCCTTCAACCGTTTTGGCCAAATGATTTCTTTTCTCTGTATCTAACTCGGGATGGACATAAATTAACATGTCAGCTGTATTCATGATCTTCTCCTTCCATTGCAGAGACGTTGGCGAGGAAGGCAACATCTCACCATTACGTTGACCCGAAATTTGAACAAGAGTTTCATTATTGGCAAGACATGCTGATGGGGCCGGCTGGCATCGGCCCATACTGTTTCGCGAATTCGATTCGTAGTGATGGTCCGCTCTTTTTCCTTCATCGAAGGCTTAGGTAGCCTTCAGGCGTCATGATGCTCAGGATGAGAGCGAGTAGGAAGACGATCTTCCGCTCGTGGAGGAAACCTACCGAGCCGCAATCTGGCCGTGGGTAACCGGCACTGAACCGTTCACGCCGCAAAGTCTAAATTCCCGACAGTTGTTGTCAGCATTTCAATCAAAAAGCAGACAATTCACCATCTATGTGATAGGGTTAATCAGTTGAGTGGGGTAACGCGAAACAAGGGCGAAAAGAACTACATAAAAAGTCGCCGCCATAGGGAATCCCGTGGGAGGGGAGTTCATGCAAAAATATAATTTTTCCATCAGAACGCGCGATGGGCAGCTGATCAGGAGCCTTACGATCGCAGGCAGGGATCAAGAGGAAGCCGAGCGCAAACTGAAACAGATGTACCGCTACTGCGAGATAGTCAGCGGCCAATCGCGCTGTCAGGAGACAAGGCAGGACATGGCCCCATTGTTCGCCAAACAGGAAAGCGTTTCCGCGTAGCAAGCCTTGCTGCTTGGCATATCTCTCACAAGGCAGCAACGTGCGTGGCAGTCAACGAAAAGCTCAGATTGCCTTTGCGATCAGCATGACGCTGGAGAACGGAGTGCCTTTGTGCATAGGCAACGATTTGGCTTCGAAGCCGCAACGCTGCAATACTTCCCGCCATTCGTCCGTTGTGCGGCAATAGATGGGGATAACGCCGTGGCCCCGCAGGAAGAATACGACGCGATCCACCCAGTTGCTGTAGTAGAACGGCAGGCCGCCTGCGGCATCTCCGATGCGGGTAATGAAGGTGCCGCCAGCGGGCAGCGCAGCGCGGATGCGCCTTAGCACATCTTCCTGCGCTTCGTAGCTGATGTAGTGCAACACGTCCAGAATGATCGCCACGTCGGTGTGGCCGAAGTCGGCAGTACGGATGTCCCCTTGTTCGACCTGTGCGCGGTCGCCCAGCGCGGCGCGCGCGCGCGCCACGTCTTTCGGCATCAGCTCCAATCCCCAGATGTTCTCGATCTTGGGCGCCGCCGGCCAATTGTCCGGCCAGTTGCCCGCTTCGTGCAGCGCGCGTGCTTCGAGTAACCACGACGCAAGCAGACCTTGTCCGCAGCCGAGGTCGATCAGCCGTTTGCCGTCCGGGATCAGGCCAAGCTCAAGCAGGCTGAAGAACACCGGATCGCCCTTCAGTTTGCCCTGCGCGAATTTCCAGGCGAAACGTCCGGCCGAGCGATAGGGCTGTGTGGCGCGTTCAAGCAGGGTACGGCGGAAGTGTGCGGTCATGGGATGGCGGAACGTAAAGTGACGGAACGAAGTTTTGCTTGCGCGAGATTATCCAGCAGGCGTGGCAGCACGTCGAGGATAACGGGCTTACCTTCGGCGGTGCACGCGGCGCTGCCGTCGTGCAACAACAGGATGTCGCCACCCTTGAGCCCGCGCGTCAGACGATGCAACACTGCCTCGGCATCATTCACTTGCGTGTCAAAACCGCGCTTGCTCCACGTGCACAAGGTCAAGCCGCAGTGGGCGAGCACGGGCTCGAGTTCCGGATTGCGCAGGCCGGCAATGGCGCGAAAGAAGCGCGGCGTTTGTCCGCTGACCTTGCCTAGAACGTTTTGCGCCTCGCTCACTTCATGGAAGATGGTCCACGGGTCGAGCAGTGAAAAAAACCAGTAGTGGGACAGGCTGTGATTTTCGATGGCGTGTCCGCGCCGGACAATTTCGCGGCAAAGCTCGGGTTGTTGCGCGGCAACGTTGCCGATGCAGAAGAACGTGGCCTTGGCCTGGTAACGGTCGAGGATGTCCAGTACCTGCGGCGTCACTTCGGGGTGCGGGCCGTCGTCGATGGTAATCGCCACTTCGCCGCGCTGGGCCGCATCCGGTGGTAAACGGGTGATATTCTGACCCAGCAGCGTGCTGCGCGGGATCAGCCCGGCGATGGTGAGGATCATGTGGTTGACGAAGACAATACCCAATGTCCACGGCCACAACGAGGTCTGGAACACGGTCGCTGTGAAGCAACCGGCAAGGACCAGTATCGAGAGCTTGATGGCGGGAGTCGGTTTCCAGTTGCGGCAGGGAAAAAGCATCGTTACGGTTGCGTGGTAGGTTTGCGCGGCATTATACAATGTCGCCTTGCATATATCGTTCAGGAGCTGCTGTGTTGCTTCGTAAGGTCACCCTCGCCGTTATAGTCATCGCATTGAGCGCGTGCAGCACGCCGCCGCAAAAGCCGTCCGGCCTGGCGCGCGGCGATTACGCATACACCAGACAATACATCACCTGGCTGATCGAACAGGGCATGTCCAGCGACGATGTGACCGGGCTGAGCATTGCGCTGGTGGACGACCAGCAGGTGGTGTGGGCGCAGGGCTTCGGCTACGACGACAAGGCGGCCGCCATCAAGGCGACGCCGGACACCTTGTATCACCTGGGCTCCATTGCCAAGGTGTTCACCGCGACGGCGGCGATGCAACTGGCCGAGCAGGGCAAGCTGGATATCGACCGGCCGCTGCAGGATTATCTGCCCGAATTCTCGATCAAGAGCCGCTTCGGCGATACCCGCGGTATTACGCCGCGCAACGTTATGACCCACCATTCCGGCCTGCCCGGCTACTGGGTGCGCGGCATGAGCGAACGCCATCCCGCGCCCTTCGAGCAGCAGGTAACGGCAGTGCGCGACGAATACGTCGCCACGCCGCCCAACACCGTGTTCGCCTATTCCAACCTCGGCGTGTCGCTACTCGGCGCGGCGATCGGCGAGGTCAGCGGCGATTGCTATGCCGGCTACATGAACCGCTACCTGTTGCAGCCGCTCGGCATGACCCGCTCCGAGTTTGCCGCGCGCATTCCGGGCAAGGCCTACAAGGATGGCAAGGAAGTCGAGGCGATTCCCCTGCGCGACCTGCCGTCGAGCAGCCTGATTTCCAGCGCGAACGAGATGACGCACTTCATGCGCATGCTGTTCGCCGATGGCAACTACGAGGGCAGGCAGATCATCAGGCCGGAAACGTTGCGCGAGATGTTCCGGGTGCAGAATGCGAATGTGCCGCTGGATTTCGATTTCAAGCTGGGCTTGGGCTGGATGCTGAGCGGCGTGGATGTGCCGCGTGCCGGAGTCGTGGCGAGCCACGGCGGCACCACGCTCAACTATCACACCATGCTGGCCATTCTCCCCGAGCACAAGCTCGGCGTGGTGGTGCTGTCCAATTCGGCAAACGCGCAGGGCCTGGTAGCCAAGGTGACGGAGGAAACGCTCAAGCTTGCGTTGGAGGCCAAGCGCGGCATCACGCAGCCGGAAAGAACATTTGCCGAGCCCAAGCGGGTGCCCCTCACCGATGATGACTTGCGCGCCTACACCGGCTATTTCGAGACACTGATCGGGCTGGTCAAGGTGGAGAACCGCGACGGCGAACTTATCGCCGAACTGATGGGGTGGAAGTTCGAACTGGTGAAACATGAGGATGGCGAATTCGGCGTGCGCCTGAAACTGCTGGGCTTCATCCCGGTGGCCAACCAGCAGATGAAGGAGATGAACCTGTCGCTGCAGCGCATCGGCGGGCGCGAGGTGCTGGCGTACAAGAAGGACGGGCAGGCCATGCTGGTCGGCGAAAAGCTGCATCCGCTGCCGCTGCCGGACTATCTCGACGAGTATGTCGGCGACTACGACATCGTCAACCCGCACGACGGCCCGATGCCGGAGAACATCCGCGTGGTGCGCGAGGGCGACCTGCTGATCGGCGAATTCAATTCCTCGCTGATGCCCAAGTTCCTGTTCCGCACCGCATTCCTGCCGGCCCCCGCACAAGGAGAACTCATCATGGCCGGCATCGGCAGCGGCAAGGGCGAGACCCTGCGCGTGGCCAAGGTGGGGGGCGTAGCGCATATGTATTTCTCCGGCTTCGACCTCGAGAAGAGATCGGTCGGACGCGATCAGTGATGCAACTGCAAACCGGCTTTATTCAAGACATAGCGCCGGAGGCATCGGGCGAACGCGTACTGCTGCTGATGCTGCCGGGGGCGAAGAACACGCCGCAGCAATTGGTGGAGCATGGCTTCATCCGCGCCTTGCGCGAGCGCCAGCTGGCGGTGGACGTGCTGGCGCTGGATGCGCATGTCGATCTGTATCTGGATCGTGCCAATATTGAGCGGGTGTTGCGCCATGCGCTGGACGAAGTGCGCGCGCGGGGTTACCGGCGTATTTGGCTGCTGGGGATTTCGCTCGGCGGTTCGGGCGCGATGATCTGTGCCACGCAGCGCGCGGCGGAAATCGAGGGGATATTCCTGCTGGCCCCGTTCCTGGGGACGCGCGGCCTGATCGCCGAGGTGGAAGCGGCTGGCGGTTTGCCGCACTGGCAGGCGGGAGAGATTGTGCCGCGCGACCACGAGCGAGCCTTGCTCGTGCAGATAAAAAACAGCCTGCTCGACGGGGGCGGCTTTCCGCCCATCCATCTCGGCTATGGCAGCGAAGATCGTTATCGCGGCGCAAGCATCATGCTGGCGGAACGGCTGGCGCCGCAGCGGGTGACCGTGATGCCCGGCGGGCATGATTGGGAAACCTGGCGCACCCTTTGGCAAAGCCTGCTGGACAAGCAACCTTTCGGAGCGTGACGGGGCGGGCGGATTACTTGAACTCGCGCAGTTCCTTGGGCGTGTCGTCGTGATTGCCGTGCGGGTGATGATCGTAGATCTTGACGAAAATCTCCTGCGAGTTGTTCTTGGTGCGCGGCTCGGGAGTTTTCAGATTGTGATACTGCACGTCCTCGCAGTAATGGATCAACTGCTTTTTGATCTTGCCGAGCAGGCTCGATTGCAGGCGGAAACCTTCGCGGGTGAGCGCCTTCTCCAACGCTTCCAGCGAATAATGTTGAACGCTGTACCGGACCAGCAGGCTGTTCGGCAGCGGCCCCATCTCGACTTCAAAGTCATCCAGCCCGATCAGCAACAGGTATGCAGGAAAAAGCTGGTTTGCCGGCTCTTCAGTGAAGACCAGCAAACGCTCTTTCTGCAATTCGAACGGACTGATCACGTCATTTCCCGTGCAGGATGCTCATTCCCTTGAGCAGATTCAAAGCCTGGTTCAGCTGGTAATCGTTCTTGGCGCCGAATTCGGCGATCTCGATTTTCTTGGAATCGCTTTCCTTGCCTTTGCTCTGGCTCTTGGCCGGCTTGGGTGTTTCGCTCTTGTCCTCGCCCTGGTCGTTGCTCAAATGTTTGTCCAGGTCGACCTCGCGCAAGCGGAAGGCGTTATCGAAGCCGGCGGTCGCCGGGTCTTCCACCACGATGTCGGGCACGATGCCCTTGGCCTGAATGGAGCGTCCGCTGGGTGTGAAATAGCGTGCGGTGGTGAGCTTGATGGCAGTGTTGTTGCCCAGCGGCAGGATGGTCTGCACCGAGCCCTTGCCAAACGATTGCGTGCCCATGATGACCGCGCGCTTGTGATCCTGCAGCGCACCGGCAACGATCTCGGAAGCCGAGGCGGAACCGCCATTCACCAGCACCACCAGCGGCACGGTCTTGAACGATGGCGGCAGTTCCTTCAGATAATCGCTCTTGCCGGTGCCGCGCAGGTAATTATCGGGGCTGGCGGTCAGGTGCATTTTGGAGTCCTCGGTGCGGCCATCGGTATAGACCACCAGCGCGTCCTTGGGCAGGAAGGCGGAAGAGACGGCGACCGCGCCGGTCAGCAGGCCACCCGGGTCGTTGCGCAGGTCGAGCACCAGGCCCTGCAATGCGCCGTTATTCTGCTTTTGCATATTTTCCAGGGCGGTGGCGAGGTTTTCGCCGGTATGTTCCTGGAACTGGGTGATGCGCACAAAGCCGAAGCCCGGTTCCAGCAGTTTGGATTTCACGCTCTGTACCTTGATGATGGCGCGAGTCACACTGATCTGCAGCGGCTTGGGTTCGTTCTTGCGCACGATGGTGAGCACGATGGAGCTGCCGGGCTTGCCGCGCATGCGCTTCACCGCGTCGTTCAGCGAGAGCCCCTTCACCAGCATGTCGTCGAGCTTGATGATGAGGTCGCCGCTCTTGACGCCGGCGTTGAAGGCGGGGGTGTCCTCGATAGGTGAGATGACCTTGATCAGGCCGTCTTCCATGCCGACCTCGATGCCCAGGCCGCCGAACTCGCCCTGCGTGCCGACTTGCAGCTCCTTGAAGCCTTCCGCGTCAAGATAGGCAGAATGGGGATCGAGTCCGCTCAACATGCCGTTGATCGCCGACGTGATGAGCGTCTTGTCGCTCACCGGCTCGACATAGTCGCTCTTGATGCGCCCGAACACTTCGGAGAAGGTGCGCAGCTCTTCCACTGGTAGCGGCAGCTCGGTATTCTTGTCCGCGATGGCGGAGAAGTTCAGGCTGACCAGAACGCCAGCCACCAGACCGATGCCGATAAGACCATATTCTTTGAAGCGACGACTCATTTGGCTTTTCCTTAGTTAGTGCCTGACCCACTTGGCGGGGTCGAAGGGCTTACCTTCAAAACGCAGTTCGAAGTATAAACCGGAATCTTCGTTGCCGCCGCTACTGCCGACGGCGGCAATAGTATCGCCGCCAAGAAGGCTATCGCCCACCTGTTTGTACAGCGCCTCATTGTTGCCGTACAGGCTCATATAGCCTTGGCCGTGATCGACGATGATCAGGTTGCCGAAGCCGCGCAGCCAGTCGGCATATACGACGCGCCCGGCTGCCACCGCCTTGACCGGCTGGTTGGGGGCGGCGCGTAGAAACCAGCCGGTCCACGCCATTGTGCTATCCGGCCGTCTGGCGCCGAATTTGTTGCGCACCTTGCTTTTCACCGGCAGGGATAGCTTGCCCTTGAGCAAGCTGAACGGCGCGCCGCCGGATCGGGCATCGGGCACGACTTGCGCCAGCTTTTCGACTAGTTGCGAGAGGCGGTTTTCGTTGTGCTGCAGCCGGCCGATTTCGTGCCGTTGCTGCTTGAGCTGCAGCGCGATCTTGCTCAGCATCTGCAGGCGGGCGCGTTTGTCCTGTTCCAGCTGCTGGCGTTGTTGCTGTTCCTCTGTGCGCAAGGCGGCGATCTCATCGCTCTTCTGGCGCGCCTGGTCGGTGACGGCCTGCAGTTTCGCCAAGCCGCTGCGCAGGGATTTTAGTGTTGCCGCGCGGCTGCGCGCGATGTATTCGTAGTAACGGAATTCGCGCGCCACCTGGTTGGGGTCGTCGTTGTTAAGCAGCAGCTTGAGATATTCCTGCTCGCCGCCGTCCAGGTATTGCTGGTATAGCAAACGGCCCAGCATGGCCTGCTGGCCCTGCAGTTCGCGCCCCATTGCGGCCGCGCGCTGCTGCAACTGCGCCAGCTCGCGGTTGGCGGCCTGCTGTTGCTGCGCGAGTTCGTGCAGTTTGCGGTTGCTTTCGCTGATGGCGCGTTCGGATTCGCGCAAGCTGTCTGCCGCTTCGGATTTCGATTCGCTGGTCTTCTCGAAATCCTTTTGCATGGCGGAGATGCGCTTGCGCAACTTCTCCAGGTCGTCCTGCTGCGTGGCGTGTGCTGCACCTGCGCAGAGCAGCAGCGACAGCAGGACGGAACGCAGCACAGCGGTCACAAAATACGGATCAGCGGCTTGCCGGTCATTTCCGGCGGCTGCGGCAGTCCCATCATCGCCAGCAGGGTGGGCGCGATGTCTTGCAGTGCGCCGGTGCCGCCAGGAGCGATCTCGGCGTGGCGACCGATATAAAGGAACGGGACCAGGTTGAGGGTGTGTGCGGTGTGCGCCTGATGCGTGGTTCGATCCAGCATCTGCTCGGCGTTGCCGTGGTCGGCGGTGATCAGCACTTCGCCGCCGCACTCCAGCATCGCTTTCACCACGCGCCCGACGCAGTTGTCCAGAGTTTCCACGGCCTTCACGGCGGCTTCCATAATGCCGCTATGCCCGACCATGTCGCCGTTGGCGTAGTTGCACAGGATGGCCTGGTACTGCTTGCTGCGTATGGCTTCTTCCAGCTTGTCGGTGACCTCGATCGCGCTCATCTCCGGCTTCAGGTCATACGTGGCGACCTTGGGCGAGGGCACCAGGATGCGGTCTTCGCCGGGGTAGGGCTGCTCCTTGCCACCGTTCATGAAATAGGTGACGTGCGCGTACTTTTCGGTTTCGGCGATGCGCAGCTGCTTCAGGCCGAGGCCGGAAAGATATTCGCCGATGCCGTTGTGGATGGCGTCGGCGGTGAAAGCGCAAGGCAGATGGAAATCTTCGCCGTAGCTGCTCAAGGTGGTGTAGTTTGCCAGCTTGGGGAAGCGGGCGCGGGCGAAGCCGCTGAAGCTCTCGTCGGTCAGCGCGCGGGTGATTTCGCGGGCGCGGTCGGCGCGGAAGTTCATGAACACCACGGCGTCGCCGTCCTGCATCGCCGCCGGTTCGCCGATCACGGTGGCCTGCACGAACTCGTCGTTCTCGCCGCGCGCGTAGGCCGCTTCCAGTGCCTCTTGCGGCGACGCGGCGCTGAAGGGCGCAATGCCCTGGGTGAGCATGTCATAGGCGACCTGCACGCGTTCCCAGCGATTATCCCGGTCCATTGCATAGAAGCGGCCGACAACGCTGGCGATGCGTCCTGCGCCGAGCTGGGCGCACTGGTCCTCCAGGTCATGCAATGACAGCGCGGCACTGCGCGGCGGCGTGTCGCGCCCGTCAAGGAAGGCGTGGATGAAAATATTTTTCAGACCGGCACGTGCCGCCAATACCAGCATGGCATGGATGTGGTCCTCGTGGCTGTGCACGCCGCCGGGAGAGAGCAGCCCCATGATATGCAGCGCGGTGCCGCGTTGTTTGGCCGCATCGACCGCCTGAACCAGCGCCGGGTTGCGATAAAAGCTGCCGTTCTCAATGGCCAGATCGACTTTGGTCAGGTCCTGGTACACCACGCGCCCGGCGCCGATGTTCAAGTGCCCCACTTCGGAATTGCCCATCTGCCCCTTGGGCAGGCCGACGCGCAGTTCGGAGGCATTGATCAGGGTGTGTGGGTACTCTTTCCATAGCCTGTCCCAGTTCGGCTTGCGCGCATGGGCCACGGCATTGAAGTCGGTATCCTCGCGATAGCCGAAGCCATCGAGGATAAGGAGAAGAACGGGAGTGATTGCTTGAGTAGAACGGTCTGTCATGCTGGCTTTTGTTTCACCAAAATATCATAATATAAGCAGTTGCTAATTTACTGCCTGCAAGGTCGTGATTTGTCAGGGCGTGATTTTAGCTGATTTCAGGGCGCGAAATGCCCACACTTCCGATGATGGCAGACGAATATGACAAGCAAATTGATCGACAAAGACGAACATATCATGCAGGCTTCGCTGGCGATGAAGGCGATCGCCCACCCCTTGCGCTTGAAGATACTGTGCGTGCTGGCGGACAACGAGCTGAGCGTCCAGGAGATCGTCGATAACGTGGGTACGACGCAGAGCAATATTTCGCAGCACCTTGCCATTCTGCGCGACAAGGGGGTGCTGACCACGCGCAAGGATGCCAATCGCGTCTATTACCGCATTGGCGATCCGCGCACCCTCAAACTGGTCGTCATGATGCGCGACGTATTCTGCGCACTGTAATCCTGAACTTGTCGCGTCTGGCGGGTTCAAATTTCAGGTTAATTACATCCGCAAATCTTACGGATTAACGCAAATTTGTGGCGGGAGACAGCCGTAACCCGCCCAACTGCGGAGCGTTACTCCAAGGTTGCCTTATCGTTTATCGCTGGAAATCCTTGGGCGGTACTTTTGAGGGGCAACCGGGTTGCCTGTCTTGCATGAAATATTAGAATATTCTAATATACGTTCTATCTACTTCTACGGTGGTCGCATATGAAACGAAACTACAGCTTGTTATTGGGATTGTCGGCAGCGTTGCTCGGGGTGTCGGTGCAGGCGGCGGAGCCGCTGGCGACCGCGCCGGTGCAGATGCGCGAGGTCGAGCAGACTTATAGCATCGACGGCGTGGTCGAGGCGACGCGGCAATCGACCGTGTCCGCGCAGATTTCGGGGCGGGTAAAAGGAATCTATTTCGACGTGGGCGACCGCGTGAGCAAGGGGCAGATCATCCTGCGCATCGACGAGCGCGAGGCGACTCAGGCCCTGGCCGGCAGCAGGGCGCAATTGTCGCAGGCCGAGGCGGCCCTGCAGAACGCGCGCCTGAACTATGAGCGTTCGCAGCAATTATTCGAGCAGAAATTCATCAGCCAGGCCGCGCTGGACAAAGCCAAGTCGGATTATGAAATGGCCAAGGCTCAAGCCGCGGCCAGCGAAGCGGGTGCCGAGCAATCGGCGCTGATGCAGAGCTACACCGCCGTAGTCGCACCTTATGCGGGGGTGGTGTCGGCGCGCATGGTGGAGCTGGGCGAGATGGTCACGGTGGGCAAGCCGCTGATGACGGGTTTTGATCCCTCGCAATTGCGCGTGATTGCCAACGTGCCGCAAGAAAAGCTCAAAGATATCGGCAGCCGCCCCAGCGTGACGGTGGAAGTGCCATCGTTATCCCGCTGGATCAAGGCCGCATCCGTTACGGTGCAGCCGTCGGCCGACATCCGTACCCATAGCACCCAGGTGCGCGTTGATCTGCCGGCCAATCAGGCCAACCTCTATCCAGGCATGTTCGTGCGCACCCATTTCGTGGTGGGCAAGGAAAAGAAAATGCTGATCCCGGCCAGCGCAGTGGTGCGCCGCAGCGAAGTGGTGGCGGTGTACGTGGTGGACGACAAGAACGTGCCGCACCTGCGCCAGGTTCGGCTGGGCGAGACCAACGAACAGAACGAGATCGAGGTGATGGCCGGCCTGAACGTCGGTGAGCGCGTCGCGGTCGATGCGATCAAGGCCGGCATGGTCGCAGCGGAGAGCAAGCGATGAGCATGGGTATCTCCGGTCGTATCGCGCGGGTCTTCCTGCATTCGCAGATGACGCCATTGCTGGCGCTGGTCGCCATGCTGCTCGGCCTGTTTGCGGTGCTGGTGACGCCGCGCGAAGAGGAGCCGCAGATCAACGTCACCATGGCCAACGTGCTGATCGCCTATCCCGGCGCCTCGGCGCAGGATGTGGCGAACACGGTGGCGACCCCGGCCGAGCAGGTGTTGTCGCAGATTGCCGGAGTCGATCACGTCTATTCCGTCTCTCAGCCGGGCATGGCCGTTATTTCCGTACAGTTCAAGGTAGGGGAGCAGCACGTTCCTTCACTGGTCAAGCTGTATGACGTCATTCTGTCGCATGCTGACTGGCTGCCGCCCACGCTAGGCGTCTCGCAGCCCATCATCAAGGCCAAGGGTATCGACGATGTGCCGGTGCTGGCGATCACCTTGTGGCGCGAAAAGGATGCCGGAGGGGTGGCGCTGACCCAGGTTGCGCATGCCATCGAGGCCGATTTGAAGCGTGTCGGCGGGACGCGCGAAGTCTCAACACTGGGGGCGTCGCCGCGCGTGGTGCGCGTGTCGCTCGATCCCGAAGCGCTGAACGCGCATCAACTCTCCGTGCAGGAAGTGCGAGCGGCCTTGCAGGCCTCCAACGTATCGCACAGCTCCGGCAGTCTGGTGCAGAACAACCGCGAAGTGCTGGTGCAGACCGGCAGCTTCCTGAGCGATGCGCGCGAGGTTGGCCAACTGGTGGTTGGCGTGACTGACGGCAAGCCCGTGTTCCTGCGCGATGTGGCCGAAGTGCAGGATGGTGCGGATCAGCCCAAGAGCTACGTGTGGCTGGGCACCGGCGCGGCAGCGAATGACAAGAACATCACGGCGCAGGGCGAGTTCGGCGCCGTGACCATCGCGGTGACGAAGAAGCCGGGCGAAAACGCGGTGGACGTGGCCGACAAACTGCTCAAGCGCGTGGATGAACTGAAAGGCAGCGTGATCCCGGACGACGTGCGGGTGACCACGACGCGCAACTACGGCGTGACTGCCAACGACAAGGCGATGAAGCTGATCAAGAAGCTGTTCTTCGCCACATTTGCGGTGGTCGCGCTGGTATGGTTCGCGCTCGGCCGGCGCGAAGCGGTCATCGTCGGCATCGCGGTGATGCTGACGCTGGCGGTGACGCTGTTCGCTTCCTGGGCTTACGGCTTTACGTTGAACCGCGTGTCGCTGTTCGCGCTGATTTTCTCCATCGGTATCCTGGTCGACGATGCCATCGTGGTGGTGGAGAACATCCATCGACGCCGCGAACTGGCGCAGCACCAACCGCTGTCGGAAATCATTCCCGAGGCGGTAGACGAGGTCGGCAGCCCGACCATCCTGGCCACCTTTACCGTGATCGCGGCTTTGCTGCCGATGGCCTTCGTCAGCGGATTGATGGGGCCGTACATGAGCCCGATTCCGATCAACGCCAGCATGGGCATGCTGATCTCGCTGGCCATCGCCTTCATCATCACGCCGTGGCTGGCGCACAAGCTGGCCGATGCGCATCACGCCGTGGTCAAGGATGAACGTGACACCAAGATCGCCCGCTTCTTCCGCGACAAGCTGTCGCCGTTCCTGAACAAGGAGCACGGCAAGTCGGCCCGCCGCAAGCTGTGGTTGGGCATACTGGGTGCCCTGCTGCTGGCGGTGTCGCTGGCGGTAGTCAAGCTGGTGGTGCTGAAGATGCTGCCGTTCGACAACAAGTCGGAGTTCCAGGTGGTGGTCGACATGCCGAGCGGCACCGCGCTGGAGCAGACCGCCGGCGTGATGCACGAGATCGGCGCCTATCTTGCGACCGTACCGGAAGTGACGGACTACGAGGCCTATGCAGGCTCATCCTCGCCGATCAACTTCAACGGCCTGGTGCGCCAGTACTACCTGCGCAACGCCCCCGAGCAGGGCGATATCCAGGTCAACCTGCTGGACATCCATCATCGCTCGCGCAGCAGCCACCAGGTTGCCACCTCGGTGCGTGAACCGATCGAGAAGATCGCCAAGGTTTGGGGCGCAAAAGTGAAGATCGTCGAAGTGCCGCCCGGCCCGCCGGTGATGTCGCCCATCGTGGCCGAGATCTACGGCCCCGACTATGAGGGTGCGCGCAAGGTGGCCGCCAAGGTGCACGAGCAATTTGCCGCTACGCCCGACATCGTCGGCATTGACGATACGGTGGGCGAAGTTGCGCCCAAGCTGGTGTTGCGCGTGATGCAAAGCAAGGCCGCGCTGCTCGGCGTGGCGCAGCGCGATGTCGTGGATGCCGTGCAGATTGCGCTGTCCGGTCAGGACGTGACGGCGCTGCACGACCCGAACGCGAAATATGCGCCGCCGATCCGCCTGAACCTGCCGGCCGAAAAACGCAGTCGCATCGACGATGTGCTCAAGCTCAAGGTGCGCGCCCGCGATGGTACGCTGGTGCCGCTGTCGGAAGTAGTGCAGGTGGTGAAGGTGCAGCGCGATTACCCGATCTATCACAAGGATCTGATGCCAGTGGTGTTCGTGACCGGCGATATGGCCGGCAAGCTGGATAGCCCGCTGTACGGTATGTTCGCCATCAACGGCAAGACTAGCGACATGGCATTGGATGAGGGGGGTACGCTGCAGTCATATTTCTTCAAGAAGCCGTCGGATCCCTACGCGAGTTATGCATTGAAGTGGGATGGCGAGTGGCAGGTCACCTATGAGACCTTCCGCGACATGGGTATCGCCTATGCTGTGGGTCTGGTGCTGATCTACCTGCTGGTGGTGGCGCAGTTCAAGAGCTATCTGGTGCCGCTGGTCATCATGGCGCCGATCCCGCTCACCATCATTGGCGTGATGCCGGGGCATGCGCTGTTTGGTGCGCAGTTCACCGCGACTTCGATGATCGGCATGATCGCGCTTGCCGGCATCATCGTGCGCAACTCCATCCTGCTGGTGGACTTCGTCAACCTGCAGCTGCGCGACGGTGTCGATCTGCAGCATGCCGTGATCAATGCGGCGGCAGCGCGCGCCAAGCCGATCATCCTGACCGGGCTGGCGGCGATGCTGGGCGCGCTGTTCATTCTGGACGACCCGATCTTCAACGGATTGGCGCTGGCCTTGATCTTCGGCATCCTGGTCTCGACTTTGTTGACGTTGATCGTCATCCCGGTGCTGTATTACGCAACGCTGTACAGGAAATTCCAGTAAAATCTTTAAATGTTAAGGAGCTTTAGAGCATGAACGCAGAACGTATCGTCCGGATTGTTGCAGGCAGTTTCATTATGTTGTCGTTAGCGCTGGGGGTGGAAGCCAGTCCGTTGTTCGTCAGCAAGTATTTCCTGCTGTTTACCGCATTTGTCGGCCTGAACCTGTTTCAAAGCGGCTTCACGCAGATATGCCCGTTGAATAACATTCTGGCCAAGCTCGGCGTCAAAGGCAGTTGCTAAAAAAACTCTTTCCCTTCTCGATTGGTATTGCCCACGTCAGTCTGGCCTGCGTCGGCCTGATGTGGGTTTTGCCTTTTCTGTACTACCAACACGATTATCCGCTGACGACCTTCTACCAAGAGTGGTGGGCGGCCGTACTAGGGCTGTGCGCGATGCCCTTGCTGCTGACAGCGCGCTATTGGCAGGCGCCGGAAGTACCGCGCATCGTCATGCTGCCAATCGGCTTCATGCTGTTGCTGATACTGCAGTTTCTTGTTGGCAGCGTCACCCAGTTCGATCACGTGATGTTGCTGGGACTGTACTTCCTGTTTGCGGCCATGCTCATCATGCTGGGCCATCGCCTGCGGACAGAACTGGGTCTGCCGGCATTGGCGACAGCGCTGGCAGTTTTCCTGCTGGCTGGCGCAGAGCTGAACACGCTTGCTGGCGTACTGCAGCAATACCGCTGGCATACGTTCCTGAATCCGTTTGTCACCGCCAAGGTTGCCAACGCCGTGTATGGCAACACCGCACAACCAAACCACTATGCCGACTACCTTGCGCTGGGCTTGATCTCGCTGGGGCTGTTGTATGTGCGCTTTTCCATGCGCATCTGGCAAGCGGTTCTGCTGGCCGCACCGATGTTATTTGTCATGGTCCTATCTGGTTCGCGCAGTTCATGGCTGTACTTGTTGATTGCTGCCGGACTGGCTTTCCTGTGGCAGCGGCGCGACAAGAATTTGCGCCCGGTGATGTATTACAGCCTGGCGCTGCTGCTCGGATTCGGCTTGATGCATTTCGTGGTGCAGCTTCCCTGGTTGCAGGGGGTGGGGGGCAGCGTGACAACAACCGAGCGTTTGTTTGGTGACAATGCCAGCGGACATATCCGCACCCATTTGTGGTACGAGGCGGCGTTGATCTTTGCGCAGTTCCCATTGATGGGGGCGGGGTTCGGGCAGTTTGTATTCCAGCATCTCCAATTGGCTGCCGAGTTGCGCAATCCCGCAGTCTTCGGCCTGTATAACAACGCGCACAATCTGGTGATGCAGATTGCAGCCGAGGGCGGCTTGGCTGGCCTGGCAGTTTTGTTGGGCACCCTGGGGCAGTGGTTGTGGCAGTCGGTGGTGCGCGGTGCTCAATTTACGTTGTCCCACTGGTGGGGCTACGCCATTCTGGCCGTGTTGGGTATCCACAGCATGCTTGAGTACCCGTTGTGGTACGCCTATTTCATCGGCGTGGCGGCGGTCATGTTGGGCATGTTCGACATAACAACCTATCGTCTGGAATTGCGCAACCTTGGGCGAGCTTCTATTGGCATGATGCTCGTGCTGGGGGCAATGTCGCTGGTGCAGGTGCACCAGAGCTACCAACGCCTCGAGAACGCGCTAGCGTTGCGCGCGATGTCGGTTTCGAATCGTAGCCTCATTCCCCGTGCGCAGGAGGAATTGTTGGCCGTGCAGCAGTCGGCTCTGCTGAGCTCATATGCCGAGTTGTACATTGCCAGTACGATGGGGCTGGACGCAGACCATTTGAAGGAAAAGCTCAACTTGAACGAACGTGCGCTACGATTCATCCCGATTGCGCCGGTAGCTTATCACCAGGCCTGGTTGCTGGCCCTGGCTGACCGCCCGCGGGAGGCTAGGGCGCAACTGGAACGCGCGATCTGGGCGTATCCGCAGGACTATTCCAAAGCGCGCGACGAGCTCGCTGGGCTGGCGCGCGATGACCCCGCGCGCTTTACCGCTCTGCTAGAATTCGCCACCCAAAAATACGAGGAGTACAAACGTGCAGCAGTTCCTGCAAAATAATATCTGGACGATCCTGATTGCGCTGACCAGCGGCGCAATGCTGTTCTGGTCGTTCTTCGGCAACCGTATCCGCGGGATCACGGAAGTCGATCACGTTGCAGCAACGCAACTCATCAACCACAAGAATGCGTTGGTACTGGACGTGCGCGAGCAGCGTGAATACGATGCCGGGCATATCGTAAGCAGCAAGCTCATCCCGCTGGGCAAGCTCTATGATCGCATCGGCGAACTGGAAAAATATCGTGAGCGTCCAATCGTTGTGGTATGTCGAAGCGGGCAGCGCTCGGCCGCGGCTTGCGCATTACTCGGCAAGCAGGGCTTTACCCATGCGGTCAATTTGAACGGCGGTGTCATCGCTTGGCAGAAAGCAAGTCTGCCACTGGAGAAATAATGGCAAAAATCGTTATGTATTGCACGGCAGTCTGTCCATATTGTGTGCGCGCCGAACAGCTGTTGCAGCGCAAGGGCATCAAGGAGATCGAGAAGATACGCATCGATCTGCAACCCGAGATGCGCGAAGTGATGATTGAAAAGACGAACCGTCGTACCGTGCCGCAGATCTTCATCAACGGCGAGCATGTCGGCGGCTACGACGATATGGCGGCGCTGGATCGCGCGGGCAAGCTGGATCCCATGTTGGCAATTTAATCGTTAAGGATAATGCTATGACTGAAGCAGCAAAAACGGCCAACCAGCCGGTCTTCAATATCGAGAAATTGTACGTGAAGGACCTGTCGCTGGAGGTGCCCCATGCACCGGGAATATTCCTCGAGCGCGAGCAGCCGCAGATTGACCTGCAACTGCAAACCCAAGCTGCGTCAATTGAGGAAGGCCTGTTCGACGTCACCGTCACCGTCACCGCCACGGCCAAGCTTCCGGGCAAGGACAAGGTGATGTTCCTGATCGAGGCCAAGCAGGCCGGCATCTTCCAGATACGCAACATTCCCGCGGAAGAGATGGAGACTGTGCTGGCGGCAGTATGCCCCAATATCTTGTATCCCTATCTGCGCGAAGTGGTGTCGGATGTGGCGGTGCGCGGCGGTTTCGCTCCCGTGCTGCTCAACCCGGTCAACTTCGAGGCGATCCTGCAGCAGCAGAAACAGCAGGCGCATGCCCAGGCTGCCGAGGCGGTCAAGCACTGATGCAGCGCTGGGCGACATTGCTGCTGTTGCTGGTCGCCAGCCATACGGCGCAGGCCCTCGATTTTGTTTCGGTGGCCGAACCGGCCATCCTGTACGACGCGAATTCCCTCAAAGCCAGGAAACTGTTTGTCGCCACGCGCTATCTGCCGCTGGAACAGATCGTCGTCCTGGCCGACTGGGTCAAGGTGCGCGACAACACCGGCAAGTTGTTCTGGATTGAAAAGCGGCAATTGAGCAGCAAGCGCTATGTCATGGTAACGGCTCCGTTGGCTGTCGTGCGCCGCAGCCCTGACGACGGCGCCGAGGTCGTGTTCAAGGCGACGCAGCAACTCGGTCTGGAACTGCTGGCGAGCACCGGCACCGGCTGGGTCAAGGTGCGGCATAAGGACGGAAGCACGGGCTACCTCAAGTCCAGCGACGTGTGGGGCGACTGATGAAGCTCGCGGTATTGGGTTCCGGTGCCTGGGGAACCGCATTGGCGGTCAGTCTGGCGCCGCGCCACCAAGTCACGCTATGGGCACGCGATGCCGAGCAAATCGAGGCAATGCAAAGCGCCCGGCGCAATCAGCGCTACTTGCCGGATATCGCCCTTCCCGCAGAACTCAAGCTTTCCTCCGATCTGGGGGAGGCGCTAAGCAATGCCGAATTGGTCATCGTTGCCGTTCCTGTTGCAGCGCTGCGCGGCACGATGCAACGGCTCGCAGAATTGCCGTCGCCGGTTGCGGTGATTTGGCTGTGCAAGGGGTTCGAGAGCGGCACCGCGCAATTCCCCCATCAGATCGTCGCCGACACCCTTCCGCCAACTTTTCCCCGCGCCGTGTTGTCCGGCCCCAGTTTTGCCCAGGAAGTCGCGCGCAGCCTGCCTACTGCATTGACTCTGGCATCAAACGATGACGAGTTCGCGCAACGCACGGCGAAAGCGCTGCATCATTCCCGTTTGCGTATCTACTCCAGCACCGACGTGGTCGGCGTCGAGATCGGCGGCGCGGTCAAGAACGTGTTGGCCATCGCGGCGGGAATTTGCGACGGCATGCAGATGGGGCTCAATGCCCGTGCTGCCTTGCTCACACGCGGGCTGGCGGAGATGACGCGGCTGGGCTTGCAGATGGGCGGGCGGGCCGAGACGCTGGGAGGCTTGTCCGGCGTGGGCGATTTGATTCTGACCTGCACCGGCGATCTTTCGCGCAATCGTCAGGTCGGCATGCTGCTGGCGCAACACAAGTCGCTGACCAATATTCTCAGCGAGCTGGGCCATGTCGCAGAGGGCGTCTATACGGCGCGCGAGGTGCACCGCATCGCGCAACAGCACGGAGTCGAGATGCCGATCTGCGATGCCGTTTATCGCGTGCTGTATGAAAACCTCGCGGCAGACAAGGCGGTCGAAGCGCTGCTCAGCCGTCAGCCGGGCAGCGAATTCGATTAAGTTCAGGATACGAGGAACGAGGATTGAGGGGCGAGTGAACGGCAGATCCTCAATCCTCAATCCTCAATCCTCAATCCTCATCGCCCCGGCAAATCCACACTGTCTCCACGCTTCATACACGGTGACCGCCACTGTGTTCGACAAATTCAAGCTGCGGTTATCCGGCAGCATCGGCAAGCGCAAGCGCCGTTCTGGCACGAATGCTGCTAACACTTCTTCAGGCAGGCCTCGGCTTTCCGGTCCAAACAGGAACGCATCACCGCGCTGGTAATGTACTTCGTGGAAAGGATGCGAAGCCTTGGTAGTGAAGGCGAACACGCGTGATTCGGGCAGACTGTCCAGACATTCGACAAGAGTGTCGTATTCCCGAACACTCGCATATTCGTGATAGTCCAGACCGGCACGGCGCAGGTGCTTGTCGTCGAGGTCGAAACCAAGCGGGCGGATCAGGTGCAGTCGAGCGCCGGTGTTTGCACACAGGCGGATGATGTTGCCGGTATTGGGCGGAATTTCGGGTTGGAACAAGATCACGTTGAACATAAGGAAGAGGCTCGGAAGCTTGTCAGTACTGGGAAAAACGGCTAACTTCCGTACGAGTCTGGAAAGTCACACAGGGGGAATTATGGCGCGTCCGGAGAAAATCCGCTTAGGCGATTTGCTGGTTCAGCAAAAACTCATTTCGCTGGACCAACTCCAGTTTGCGCTGGATCAGCAAAAACGCAGCGGCCGCAAGCTTGGCCGGGTGCTGGTGGACAACGTCTTCATAACCGAGGAACAACTATCCGAAGCCATCGCCAAGCAGCTCAATATTCCCTTCATCAACCTCAAATACTATAACGCCAATCTCGAGGTCGTCCGCCGTTTGCCGGAGAACCAGGCACGGCGCTTTCGCGCGGTGGCGCTGGAAGAACGCAACGGCGCGCTGCTGGTCGGCATGGCCGATCCGACCGATTTGTTTGCCTTCGACGAAATCGGGCGTCTGCTCAAGCGCGATATCGACGTCGGCGTGGTTACCGAGGGGCAATTGCTGGAAACGATAGACCGCGTCTACCGCCGCACGGAGGAGATCAGCGGCCTGGCGCGCGAGGTCTCGGAAGACCTTGGCGATAGCTACATCGATTTCGGCGCGTTGAGCGCCAACGTCGGCACTGAAGAGGCGCCGGTAGTCAAATTGCTGCAGACCATGTTCGACGACGCGACCCAGGTGCGGGCCTCGGATATACACATCGAGCCGCAGGAGTCGCGTTTGCAGATTCGCTTCCGCATCGACGGCGCGCTGCACCTGCAAACGGAGACCGACAACAAAATCGCACCAGCGCTCGCATTGCGTCTGAAACTGATGTCGGGGCTGGATATATCGGAAAAACGTCTGCCGCAGGACGGCCGTTTCAACATGCGCGTGCGCGACCAGGCAATCGACGTGCGTATCTCCACCATGCCGACGCAGTACGGGGAATCGGTGGTGATGCGTCTGCTCAACCAGAGCGGCAGCTTCCTCACGCTGGACAAGCTGGGCATGCCGCCCGAGATGCTCAAGCGCTTCCGCGAAATCATCCAGCGCAGCAACGGCATGGTGCTGGTAACCGGCCCCACCGGCAGCGGAAAAACCACTACGCTGTACGCCGGGCTTGCTGAGATCAACACTGTCGAGCAGAAGATCATCACCGTGGAAGACCCGGTGGAGTATCGCTTGCCCGGCATCAACCAGGTGCAGGTGAACGAGAAAATCGAGCTGACCTTCTCGCGCGTGCTGCGCTCCGCCTTGCGCCAGGATCCTGACGTCATTCTCGTCGGTGAAATGCGCGATGCGGAAACGGCGCAGATCGGCATGCGGGCCGCGATGACCGGACACCTGGTGTTCTCCACGCTGCACACGCGCGACACTGCCAGTACGATGTTCCGCCTGGTCGATATGGGCACGCCTAAATACATGGTGGCCTCTTCGGTGCAGGCGGTGGTCGCGCAGCGCTTGTTGCGCCGGGTGTGCGAAACCTGCAGCGAAACGCATGTTCCGACGCCGCAAGAGGCCGAGTGGCTGCAAGCGGAAGGGGTGGGGCGCGACGACTGGGGCACGCTGCGGCATGGCCGCGGTTGCTCGCACTGCAACGGCACGGGCTACCACGGCCGCATGGGCGTGTACGAGATGCTGGAAATGGGGCAGGATCTGGTGAATGCCGCCGCGCACGAAGACTACATGTCCTTCATGCAGGTCGCGCGCGAGCATCTCAAGGGCAAGACCCTGCTCGACGCCGCGCTGCGCGAGATGAAGCTGGGCCACACCACTGTTGCGGAAGTAATGCGCATCAGCAATCAGGTTGAAGAGTAATGCCGGTATTTGCCTACAAAGGAAGAAGCGCGCGCGGCGACCTTGTGCAAGGCTCGCTGGAAGGTGCAGACAGCGGTGTCATCGCCGATCAGTTGATGAACACCGGCATCACACCGACCGAGATCAAACAGACCTCGCAGGCCGTCCGGAGCGGCAGCAGCCCGGAGATCAGCTTGTGGAAACGGCTTACGACGGAAAAGAAGGTCGATACGCTGGAGCTGATGCTGTTCAGCCGCCAGATGTACACCTTGCTCAAGGCGGGCGTGCCTATCATGCGCGCGCTGGCCGGCCTGCAGGAATCCACCGATAACCCCGCTTTCGCCGCCATGCTGCAGGATCTGCGCGAGAGCCTGGACAGCGGGCGCGAACTCTCGTCCGCGCTACGCCGTCACCCCAAGGTTTTTTCCCCGTTCTACCTGAGCATGATCCAGGTCGGCGAAATGACCGGCATGCTGGACGTCACCTTCCTGCGGCTGTATGAGCATCTCGAGTTTGAAAGGGAGATGAAGGAGCGCATCAAATCGGCGGTCCGCTACCCGATGTTCGTGCTGATTGCCATGGCCATTGCCATCGTTATCGTCAACATCTTCGTCATTCCCGCCTTTGCCAAAGTGTTTGAAGGTTTTCACGCCGAGCTGCCGCTGATGACAAGGATGCTGATGGGTTTCTCCGGCTTCATGGTGCAATCGTGGCCGTTCCTGTTCGCGCTGGTGATCGGCGCGGTGGTCGCGTTCCGCGCATGGATCAACACGGTGAATGGCCGTTACAAATGGGACCGCTACAAGTTCCACATTCCCATCGCGGGCCGGATCATCATGAAGGCGACGCTGGCCCGCTTTGCGCGCAGCTTGGCGCTTTCGTTCAAGAGCGGCGTTCCCATCGTGCAGGGGTTAAACTCGGTTGCGCTGGTGGTGGATAACGAATTCATGCGCAGCCGCGTGGAACAGATGCGCGACGGTGTCGAGCGCGGCGAGAGCATTCTGCGTACTGCCGCGACGGCCGGCGTATTCAACCCAACCGTGCTGCAGATGATCGCCGTCGGCGAAGAGACCGGCGACATGGACGGGCTGATGTTCGAGATCGCCGGCATGTACGAGCGCGAAGTGGAGTACGAGATCAAGACCCTGAGCGCCAATATCGAACCCATCCTGATCGTCCTGCTGGGCGTGCTGGTGCTGATCCTCGCGCTGGGCATCTTCCTGCCGATGTGGGACCTGGGCAAGGCGGCGTTGCATCGATGAAAGCGCAGCGCGGGTTTACCCTGTTTGAGCTCATCGTCGCCATTTCGATCATCGCGATACTGGCGGGCGTGTTTCTCAGCCGCATTCCGTATTACCAGGGGCAGGCGGAGAGGGCGGCGATGGAGCAAGTGGCGAGTGCGGTGCAGAGCGCGCTCGTGTTGCGCTATGGCACGCTACTGGCTCGCGGCGCGAACAGTGAAAAGGAACTCAGCCTTCTAGCCACCGATAATCCGATCAACTGGCTGCAACAGAAGCCGCAAAATTATGCGGGCGAATACTTCGATCCCAGTCCATTGACGGTTCCGCCGGGACGTTGGGTATTCGACCTGAAATCGCGCGATCTGATCTATACTGTCGATCACGCGGATTATTTCACCCCCGGAAAAGACGGCAAGAAATGGATTCGTTTCCATACCCGGCTGGGTTACGAACCCGTCTTGGGGCGGCCGGGATCCGGCAAGGAAGTAACCGCCACATTGTTTCAGCCGACCGAGCCTTATCACTGGTTTGATTGATCGTGAGCCCGTGCCATTTCTGCGCAGCACAACGAAGTCCAAGGAGGTGAATCTCATGAATCCTTTGATCCAATCCTGGTTGCTGCAGTCGTTTCTGCTGTTCCTGATTATCGGCAGTCTCGCCGGCATGGTTGTTGGTGCGCTGCTGCTGTTGCGTCCGCAAAGCGTGCAGCGGGCGAGCCAAAAGCTCAACCGCTGGATATCCACCCGCCACCTTGATCAATCGCTGGAACGCACGGTCGCGCTCGACCCGTGGTTTTATCGCTATCGCCGCACCAGCGGCACGCTCACGTTGCTGGGCGCGCTGTACATCCTCTACTTCTTCGCCGTGCGCATGAACCGGCCGGAAATGATCGGCGCGCTGTCCCAATCTTTCCAGCTGCCCGCCGCACTGGTGAGCGGATTGCTCGATGCGCTGACATTGAGCGCCTTGCTGGGGGCGTCGTTCGCGGCAATGATCAGCCTGTTCCTGTTATTCCGCCCCAGCCTGCTGCGCGATTTCGAACAGGGCGCGAACCGCTGGGTATCGCTGCGCCGTGCGTTGAAGCCGTTGGAAGAGCAGCGCGCCGGGGTGGACGTATACGTATTGGGGCATGCTCACCAGACAGGCGTCCTGCTGGTATTGGGGAGCCTCTATGTTTTGGCGATCCTGCTGTCCTGGATCAGTCATTAGTGTCGGGCGAGCGTCAGCCATGTCTTTAAAATGGCCACGCTAACCCCTTGCTTTAGCGGAAATCGCCTATACATTGCTGGCACGATTCTGGCTAAACGATAGCGAGTCTGTTCTGGCAGGGTGCTGCGGTGTTCGGCAAGGCGGGCGGAATAAGTAAAATGGGGCTGCGGCCCCTAACATCTAGGAGACTATTATGAAAAAGCAACAGGGTTTTACACTGATCGAACTGATCGTGGTGATCGTGATTCTGGGTATCTTGGCAGCGACCGCCATGCCGAAATTTGTTGACCTTAGGCACGATGCACAAGTCGCGGGGATCCAAGGCGTGGCTGGCGCATTGAGCTCTGCAGGGGCAATAAATTACGCCCAGCACTCTCTGCATGCGGCATCTGGCATTGCTACCTCTGGCGTTGCCTGTGCCACCGTGGCCGCCAGCATCTTGGACGGAGGCGTTCCGACAGGTTACGCGGTGACCGGTACCGTTCCGAATTGCACCGTTGATGCGTCTCCCGCGGTTTCTGCTGTTCCCGCTTCGGTAGCTGCAATTAACTAATTGAGTAATTGGCCAAGGTGTCAAGGTCGAATTGTTGTTCTCTGCGCCTTCGTAGGGGGTAACTGAACTTGGCAATGGACTGGAAGGGGGCTGCGGCCCCCTTGTTTTCGGCTGGTGATGTCTAGAAGTGCTTTGCACTCGTCTCAATACCGTTAAAGTCGATATCCATGCGTTTGAATGCCGGACAAGTAGCAGCGATCAGACAGGCGAGCGAGCATTGTTCGGCTGACCGGGTCGAGCTGCGGTCGTTCAGTTCGTATGTGGGCGGCTTTACCTTGGTGGAGCTGATCACCATTATGGTCATCGTCGGCATTCTGGCTGTGGCGGCAGTGCCTCGTTTTTTTGACCGCAGTACTTTTGATAGTCGTGGTTTTTACGACCAAACCATTTCCACTTTGCGCTATGCGCAGAAAATCGCTGTGGCGCAGCATCGCTTCGTGTGCGTGGCTTTTACCGCGAATAGTATTACGCTGAGCTATGGTGCGACCGCGGCCTGCGGCAGCAATCTCACCGGCCCTGCCGGTCAAACACCCTACACCGTCACTGCGCCGAGCGGCGTGACCTTGAGCGGCGGCACGCCTTTTAATTTCACCGCGCTGGGTAGCGCGAGCATGCAGCAAAACATCACGGTGGGCGGCTATACCATTACGGTTGAAGCGGCGACAGGCTATGTCCACTAAACCGACATCCATGCGGCAGCGCGGCATCAGCCTGATCGAGCTGATCATGTTCATCGTCATCATCAGCGTGGCGCTGACCGGCATCCTGCTGGTAATGAACATTGTGACGCGCAGCAGCGCCGATCCGCTGGTTCATAAACAGGCATTGGCGATTGCCGAATCGCTGCTGGAAGAAGTGGAATTGATGCCATTCACCTTTTGCGACCCGGACGATGCGAGCGCGGTCACCGCGCAATCTGCAGTGGTCGGCGGCACCGGATGCGCCACCACGGTGGAAACCATGGGGCCGGAAGCGGGCGAGGCGCGCGGTTCGACTACAACGCCTTTTGACAACGTGAACGACTACAACGGTCTCAACATGGCGGCGGGATCGGTCACCGACATCACCGGGGGGGCGGCGGTGGGCGGCTATGCGGCCAACATAGCGGTAACAAATGCCGCGCTGGGCGCGGTGCCAGCCGGCGAGTCGCTGCTCATCACGGTGACGGTCACCGGGCCGGACGGTTTGCCAGTCGTGCTGGATGGCTACCGTACGCGCTATGCGCCGAGGAGCGTGCCATGACGACCAGGCGCAGGCCTAGGGGTTTCACGCTGGTGGAGATGATCGTGGTGATCGTCATCACCGGCATCATTGGCGCTATCGTGGCGATCTTTTTGCGTGCGCCAGTGCAGGGTTATGTGGACAGCGCGCGCCGCGCCGAAATGACCGACATCGCCGACACCGCGTTGCGCCGCATCTCCCGCGATCTGCGCCTGGCGCTGCCGAACAGCGTGCGCGTGACCACGATAAGCGGTGGCAGCCAGTTCCTGGAGTTCATCCCGACCATCGGCGGCGGGCGCTATCGCGATTCGACAGACAGTTCGGGTGCGGGGAACATCCTCGATTTCACCATGGCGGACACTAGCTTCGAGGTGTTGGGGACGATGCCGCCGGCAACAGGCAACCAGATCGTAGTGTACAACCTCGGCATATCCGGCGCCGATGCCTATGCCGGCGACAACCGGCGCGCGGTCAGCGGCGTAACAGGCAATGTCATTTCCATCACGTCGGCCACTGCATTGCCGTTCGATTCCTGCCAATACGATACTTCCGGTAATGTGGTCGGCGGTTGCCGCTTCCAGGTCGTGCAGAATCCGGTGACGTACGTGTGTGACCCGACCGCGGGTACATTGACGCGCTGGCAGGAGACGTCTTTTCAAGCAACACAGCCAACCACTTTGCCCGCCGGGCAGCCGGTAATGGCGACCAATGTGAGCGCCTGCAGTTTCACCTATGATGCCAATGTGGTGGCGCAGCGCTCGGGTCTGGTGACCATGCACCTGACCATCACCGAGCAAGGCGAAAGCGTCGGCCTGTACAACGCGACCCATGTGAGCAACGTGCCATGAAGAATCTGCAACAAGGTTTCAGCATCATCTCCGCCATATTTTTGCTGGTGGTGCTGGCCTTTCTCGGCGCGGCGATGGTCACGTTTTCGACCAGCCAGCAGCAGTCGGCGGCGATGGACGTGATGGGCGCGCGCGCCTACCAGGCGGCGCGGGCCGGGGCCGAATGGGCGGCGTATGAAATATTGCCCGGCGGCGGAGGGTGTGCGGCTGCTTCCGCGGCGCTACCGGCCGGGACGCTGGCAGGAACCCTGAGCGGATTCAGTGTCAATGTGACGTGCACAGCAGCCGCGGCAAGTGAAGTGAGTGCAGCAACCGGTCTGGTGACTGTATACAGCATCAATGCGGTGGCGAACGCGGGCACGCCAGGTCAGCCCGGCTACGTTGAACGGCAGATCCAGCTCAGCATCGCGAAATAACGTCATTTGTCATTGCGCTTAAACTTCCTTGCAGCTAAAGGAATGAATGGATAGTGAGGTTGGCGCGGGGAAAAGAGAGCATGAAAAAAAGCATATTGATCATTGCGGCGCTGTTCTTAGGTGTGTTCGTCGCCGAAGCAGAGGCCGCCATCACCTTTCGCGCCGCATCCTTTGGGGGAGCGCGCCAGCCCACCATCACTTACCTGGGCGCTGGCAATGTGCAGTCAGCCGCCAGCGGCAACATCACCGCCCGCCTGGCGAGTGTGGAAACGAATGCGTTCTTGCTTTGCCTTGTGGAACAGCACGATAACGTCGCGATCAGCTTCCCTGCAGGCTGGACGCAGCTGTATTCCCTCAGCACGACCACCACGCACCGCGCTTCGGCATTCTACAAACTGGCCGCCGCCACGGAGGCCAATCCGCTGATCACTCATCCTGGTGGCGACAGCATCATTGCGCAGTGTGCGACGTTCCGCGGGGTGGATGCTGTCAATCCGCTGGATGTTGCCTATGCGGCGCAATATGCAGCGAGTTCCCTTGGCGTCACTTCCGGCAGCGTGACCACGCTCGGTGCGAACGACATGATGTTGTTCGCGATGCATATCGCTGACAATCCCTTGCTGTCGTTGCCTCTGTTGGGTGCGGGCGGCGTCTTTTGGACGCAGAGTTTTTACAGTACAACGAACCGAGGTCTGGATTCGGCAATCGGGTTGCACTATGGCCCCGAGGCAACCCCCGGCACGGTCGGCCCCATTACCGCTACCATACTGCTGGCAGCCGAGAATCATGGCGTGCTGATGGCACTGCATAGCGCCTCCACCCTTTCCATTGCCGTGCCGGCGGGAACTTTGGCCGGCGACGTGATGATCGCCGCCATCGCCACCACGCCCAGCACTGGAACCGGCATCACCGCCCCGGCCGGATGGACGCTGATCAAGGCGGTCAACCAGGCAAGCGGCAGCGGCAGCCGCATTTCCACCTTTTACCGCGTGGCTACCGCGACCGAACCGGCCAGCTATACCTGGACGCTGACAACGTCCCACACAGGCGCTGTGGGCGGCATCGTGAGTTACAGCGGTGTAGACAACTCAAATCCGATCGACGTCAGCGCGAGTGCGGCTACGGCCAGCAGCAGCACTCATACTGCACCCACTGTTACCACCACTTTGGCCAACGACATGCTGGTGACGGTGCATGAATATGCCAGCGCGGCAACGTGGACGCCGCCAACCGGCATGACCGAGCGCGTGGATATTGCTTCGCGCACTCCCAATAATGCAGCCGGCATTTCGCTGGAAATGAACGAATTGCTGCTGGGCGTTGCTGGCGCTACCGGCCCGAAGGCAGCCGTTGCATCAGGCGGCAACCCCGACACTGGCGCCACCGTGTCCATCGCGTTGCGACCAGTGCTGATCACCCCGCACCATATCGAGATCGATCATGCCGGTCTGGGCTGTACCTCCCTGGCCAACAGCGTCACGGTGAAAGCCTGCGGCGATGCCGCCTGCTCGCTAAGCGGCCTGATCACGACTGGCGTGGCCGTCACGCTCACTCCCGGTGGCAATGTGGTGGCCATAGGTGCGTCGGGCATCGGCACGGGTACCGTATCCTCCAGCACGGCGGGGACGCAATTGCTCGGCACGAGTTCAGTCGCTCCTGCCGCGCTCAATCCGACGACTTGCCTCAATACCGTATCTGGCGCGGCCAGTTGCAGTTTCATCTTCCAGTCGTCCGGTTTTGCGATCTCGGTTCCCGACGGCGTATCCGCCACCAACGTGACCGGCACGATCACCGCCTGTGCTGCTCCGTATACCGGGGCCAAGACCATTAATTTCTATACCGGCTACAGCAACCCGGCCAGCGGGACCAAATTGGCAACCATCAACGGTACGGCCATCGCGACATCGGCTCCCGGCACCGGCGTCAGCCTTACTTTCAATGCCAGCAGCATGGCGACATTTACGCTCGCTTATCCAGATGTGGGGCTGCTCAGCCTGAATGCCACCGTTGCCGGCCCGCCGGCGCTGACCGGCGTCA
>Ga0316624_10000002_pt1 | contig 72834 bp, 61 predicted proteins | sample OWC_Aug_N3_C1_D5_FD_207657 | JGI IMG/M metagenome (GOLD analysis project Ga0316624, IMG submission 207657) | Wetland soil microbial communities from Old Woman Creek delta, Ohio, United States - OWC_Aug_N3_C1_D5_A | ecosystem: Environmental > Terrestrial > Soil > Wetlands | place: USA: Ohio... | reverse complement strand
TCGATGCAGCCTACCGTCATGTCGGCGTCGCTGCTTACATGATGCGCCAGCATCTCGCCGTAGTCCATCTTGTAGACGTGATCGCCCGCAAGGATCACGATGTACTCGGGGTGGTAGCTGCGCAAAATGTCGATATTCTGGAACACCGCATCCGCCGTGCCGCGGTACCACTCTTCCTGGATGCGCTGTTGCGCCGGCAGCAGGGCAACGAACTCGTTGAATTCGCCGCGCAGAAAACCCCAGCCCTTCTGGATGTGTTCGATCAGGGTATGTGCCTTGTATTGCGTTACCACGCCGATGCGCCGGATGCCGGAATTGATGCAGTTGGATAACGGGAAATCGATGATGCGGAACTTGCCGCCGAACTGTACTGCGGGTTTGGCATTCCAATCCGTCAGATTGTGCAGGCGACTTCCGCGACCGCCCGCCAACACCAGGGCCACGGTATTCTTGGTCAATGCACTGATGAATCGTGGTGAACGCATTTCTTGAACCATTGTGCCTCCTCCCTGTTAAGTCACTTTCCCAAATAAACTCCCTAGGCAATCGTTTGATACAAATCGAGATAACGCTGCGCGCTGCTGCGCCAACCGACATCGCGACGCATACCGTTGAGCTGGATGCGCTGGAAAATCGGCTTGTGCCGATAACAGTCGATGGCAGCGGCGACCGCGCGATACAACGCCACCGAAGTCGCCTCATCGAACACGAAACCGGTTCCGTCCGGCAAATTTGCATCGGTGACGGAATCCGCCAACCCTCCCGTGCGACGCACTACCGGTGGCGTGCCATAGCGCATGCCGTACATCTGATTCAATCCGCATGGCTCGAAACGCGACGGCATCAGGAAAATGTCCGCCCCCGCCATGATCTGGTGCGACAAGCCTTCGTCGAAGCGCACAGTCACCGAAACCCGCCCCGGATAGCGCTGCGCCAGCTGTTGATAGCGCCTTTCCAGTTCAGCCTCGCCGCTGCCCAGCACGGCCAGCTGCGCACCGCCGTCCAGCAGCCTGGGCAGGCATTCCAGCAGCATGTCCAGCCCCTTCTGATAAGTGAGACGGCTGACTACGCCAAGCAAGGGCGCATGTTCATTCAGCTCCAGGCCAAGCCGTTCCTGCAGCGCCTGCTTGCCCTTGGCTTTCAGCACCAGGTTACTGGCGTCGTAACGTGCGGCCAGATGTTTGTCCGTCGCCGGGTTCCACTCGCTCTCATCGATGCCGTTGAGGATGCCGCTGACATCCCCGGTGCGCACGGTGAGCAGCCCCTGCATGCCGTAACCCATCTCGGTCGTTTGTATTTCGTGTGCATAGGTCGGGCTCACCGTCACGATGCGGTCAGCATAATGCAGACCCGCTTTCAGGAAAGACAGGTAGCCATGGAACTCCACCCCGTGCATGTGGAAGCTGGACTGCGGAAGGTTGAGCGGCTCCAGCCAGTCCCGGTCGAAGTTGCCCTGAAAGGCGATGTTATGGATGGTTATCACCGTCTTCGCGTGTGCACCGTGGGTCAGCTGCAAATAGGCCGCGGCGAGACCGCTCTGCCAGTCGTTGCAGTGCACGATATCGGCCTGCCAATCAATGGGCGAGGCGGGGCTGCCCAGCAGCGCTGCCACCTTGGACAGCATGCCGAAGCGCATGGCGTTATCCGGCCAGTCGCCGCCCAATTCGTATTGATACGGCCCCGCCACGCGGCAAAAATATTGCGGCGCATCCAGTACGTATACAGGCACCCCGGTTTCCGGCATCTTCGCGCTCAACAGCCGCACCTCCGGCTGCCCCGGAAATACGGCAAACGCCGCTACCGTGAGTTTGTTCTTCAGCTTGTCCAGCACCGGGCTATAGCCCGGTATCAGCAAGCGTACATCCTGCCCCAGCGCCTGCAGCGCGGGAGGCAGAGCCGCGCTGACATCGGCCAGGCCGCCGGTCTTGACCAGCGGATGAACTTCGGAAGTGACAAACAGTATCTTCATTTGAGCGCGTTGTAGTGATGGATCAATCCGTTGGTGGATGAATCGTGCGCAGTGATTTCCGCGCCGCTGCGCAACTCGGCCTGGATTTGCGAAGCCAGTTGCTTGCCCAACTCCACGCCCCACTGGTCATACGAGTTGATGTTCCAGATGATGCCCTGCACAAATATCTTGTGCTCATAAAGCGCGATCAATCGGCCCAGTGTGCGCGGCGTCAAATTCTTGAACAGGATGGAATTGGTCGGCTTGTTGCCCTCGAACACCTTGTGCGGCAGCAGTGCCGCAATGGCTCGTTCGTCCATGCCGGCGGCCTGCAGTTCAGCGCGCGCCTCGGCCTCGCTCTTGCCGCGCATCAGCGCTTCGGTCTGGGCGAAGAAATTCGACAACAACGTGGCGTGGTGCTCGCCCAACGGATAGTGGGTCTGCGCCGACGCGATGAAATCGGCCGGAATCATCTGTGTGCCCTGATGCAGGATCTGGAAATAGGCATGCTGGCCATTGGTGCCGACGCCGCCCCACAGGATGGGGCCGGTCGAATAATCCACCGGCGCGCCGTCACGATCCACACGCTTGCCGTTGCTCTCCATGTCCGCCTGCTGGAAGTACGGCACGAAATGCTCCAGCGCATGGTCGTACGGCAGCAGCGCCTGCTTGGTAACCTCATGGAAATTGTTGTACCACACCCCCAGCAGCGCCAGGATCACCGGCATGTTGCGTTCCAGTGGCGCAGTGCGGCAATGCTCGTCCATCTCATAACCACCGCGCAGCAGGTCTTCGAACACGTCCATGCCCACCGCCAGCGCGATAGGCAGGCCAATCGCCGACCACAGCGAATAGCGCCCGCCGACCCAATCGGAGAATTCGAACATGTTGGCCGCATCGATGCCGAATGCCGTTACCTCCTTGGCATTGGTCGAAAGCGCGACAAAGTGCCTGGCGATGTGTTTCGCGTCGCCGGCCGCGCCCAGGAACCAGTCGCGCGCGGAACGCGCATTCATCAGGGTTTCCTGCGTAGTGAAGGTCTTGGATGCCACGATGAACAGCGTAGTTTCCGGATTGAGCGGCTTCAGCTTTTCCAGCAGGTCGGTGCTGTCGATATTGGAAACGAAATGAGTCTTCACCTTGCCGGTATAGGAATTCAGCGCCTCGCACACCATCAGCGGCCCGAGGAAGGAACCTCCGATGCCAATGTTCACCACATCGGTGATGACCTTGCCGCTGTAGCCGCGCCACGAACCGTTGCGTATGCTTTCGCTGAACACGCGCATCTTGCCCAGCACGTGGCGCACGCCCGGCAACACATCCTGACCATCCACCTTGATCGGCGCATGGGCCGGATCGATCGCCGCACGCAAGGCAGTGTGCAGCACCGCGCGGTGCTCGGTGCAATTGATCTTGGCACCGGAGAACATCTTGTCACGCCAGCCTTCCACTTCAGCCTGACGCGCCAGCGCGAAGAGCAACGCCATCGTTTCCTGGGTGACGAGGTTCTTGGAATAGTCGAGCAGCAAATCGTCGAGACTTAATGAGAAATGCTCGAAGCGCTTGGAGTCGTCAGCAAACAAACGACGCATTGAAAGCTGCCGGTTTGCAGCGTAATGGGCAAGCAGCGCCTGCCAGGCTTTTGATTGTGTCAATGCAGACATCCAACCTCCCTTGTTATTGTCAACGTACCCGCTGCAACACGATCCCCGCCAGCGGCGGCAATGTGAGTTCCAGTGATTGTGTTTCGCCATTCCAGCCGATGTCCGCACTATCCAGCCCCAGCCCGTTACCCATATTGGAGCCGCCGTAGTAATGCGAATCGCTGTTGAATATCTCCCCGTAACGCCCCTTGTGCCGCACTCCGACGCGATAACCCGGGCGCGGCACCGGCGTGAAGTTGAGCAGCACGACCACATCCGCCCCGTCGCGCGCGATGCGACGGAAGCTCAGCACCGATTGATCGGCGCTGTTGCAGTCCAGCCAGGCGAAACCTTCAGGGGAGAAATCCAGCTCATGCAACGCGGGCACGGCGGCGTACAGCCGATTGAGGTCGCGCAATGTGGCATGTATGCCGCTGTGCTCGGCGCGGCCGAGCAGATACCAATCCAGTTCCGTACCGACCTTCCATTCGTACCCTTGGGCAAACTCATTCCCCATGAAGTTAAGTTTCTTGCCCGGGTACGTCATCTGATAGGTGAAGAGCAGGCGCAGATTGGCAAACTTCTGCCAGGCATCACCCGGCATCTTGTCGAGCAGCGACCTCTTCCCGTGCACCACCTCGTCATGCGAGAACGGCAGCAGGAAGTTCTCCGTGTAGCTGTAAAGCTGGCCAAAAGTCAGCATGTTGTGGTGGTAGCGCCGGTGCACCGGATCGTGCCCGATATAACTGAGCGTGTCATTCATCCAGCCCATGTTCCACTTCATGGAAAATCCCAGACCACCCAAATAGGTCGGGCGTGACACCATCGGCCATGAAGTCGATTCCTCCGCGAGGGTCAGCGTTCCCGGGAAACGCTCATGGGTCATCACGTTCAATTCGCGAAGAAAATCGACGGCCTCGATGTTCTCCCGGCCGCCATATCTGTTCGGCAACCATTCGCCAGCCTTGCGCGAATAATCCAGGTACAGCATCGACGCCACCGCATCCACCCGCAAGCCATCAATGTGGAATTCACTCAGCCAGTAATGCGCGTTGGCCAGCAGGAAATTGCGCACCTCGTTGCGGCCGTAATTGAAGATCAACGTGCCCCAGTCCTGATGTTCCCCCAATCTGGGATCCTCATGCTCATACAGCGCGGTGCCGTCGAAACGCGCCAGCGCAAAGCCGTCTTTCGGAAAATGGGCCGGGACCCAATCGATGATCACGCCGATGCCGACAACGTGACACGCGTCGACGAAATAGCGGAAATCGTCCGGTGATCCAAAGCGGCTGGTTACGCCGTAATAGCCCGTGGTCTGGTAGCCCCAGGATTCATCGAGCGGATGCTCGCTGACCGGCATCAACTCGATATGCGTGAAGCCCATCTCCTGCACATAGGGCACCAGGCTGTCCGCCAGTTCGCGGAAATTGTAGAAGCGCCCGTCCCAGTGCCGCTTCCACGAACCGGCATGGACTTCGTACACATTCAAAGGCTGGTGTATCCAGTCGTGGCTCGCGCGTTGCTCCTGCCACGCCGAGTCGCGCCACTGGTATCCGTCCAGCACGGCCACTCTGGCCGCGGTCCCCGGGCGCATCTCGAAGCTCAGGCCATATGGGTCGGTCTTGACGAACACCTCGCCGGAATTGCGGCTGCGTATCTCGAATTTGTAGAACTCGCCCAGCCCGATGTCCGGCACGAATATTTCCCAAACACCGCTGCTGCCCAGGGAGCGCATCGGGTTTACCCGTCCGTCCCAGCCGTTGAAATCGCCCACCACGCTCACGCGCTCGGCATTCGGAGCCCACACCGCAAAGCGCACGCCCCATGCTCCCTGCACCTCCATATGGTGCGCGCCGAGCATCCGGTATGCCTGCTCCAGGCGGCCCTGCGAAAAAAGGTGGAGATCGTATTCGCTGATGCTGCTGCCAAACGTGTAGGCATCATGCACTTCGACCACATGGTTAAAGAAATTCAGCTTCACGCGGCACGGCGTGGGTGGCGCCTGTTTGCCCTGCCATTGATAGAAGCCGTTGGATTGATCGCGTTCGAGAGGTTGCCAGCTATTGCCGTCATGAACGGCTACCTCTGTCGCATGCGGTTGAAAAATCCGCAGCACCCAGCCGGACTTGTCCTCATGCAAGCCAAGATACGAGAATGGATCGTGATGACGCGCTTCAAGAATGGAGCGCTTGTTCTGTATGTCACTAGGCATATCTTGGCTCCTGATCTGCAATATAGCCTGTTTAGCTCAGGCGGGGCAATTCAAAATCGTAAGAAAACCTGCTTTAACGCTTAATTCACATTCATGCCAAAAAATAGCATTCTGCTTATCGAATGAAGTGACGCAAATATTTAGTCGCGATTCTTGGAAGCCAGACACGGCCCGCCATTATGCCTGAAATTGGCGCGCAGGAAATATGAGCTCAGGTAGACCAAGTCTTACCAGCGGGATCATGCGGGAGAGGAATCAAACAAGGGACGAAAAGGTAACCTGGGTAAAACTCAAGGAACAATCCAGGCACCGTCGGCAAAAAGCCGCGAGCTGCTGGAGTCTGCAAAACGGGCAATGTACCCCCCCTTGGAGGCGAAGCGCTGCCCGGGGGCAAGCGTCAAGTGGGGGTAGTAGCCGGTGACAATGCGATGGTCAATCATATCCTCCACGCGCTCGACCAGGTATTCAGGCACGAAAGTGTCGGCCATATGTTTAAGTGTTTCGGCGAGCAGGCCGCAGGCAAGAAACGTGTCTGCCTGCACCTGTTCGTCCACGACCGGAATTTGCCTGATCCTGAACCAGCCGAAGGCATAGTCGACGTTGATACGTCGCTCCTCCGGCAGCGCAAACGGATAGGCAACACGCGTGCGACTGCGCCAGCTCGCCGGCAGCGGCGATCGGTCAAGCCCGCCCAGCAGCCCCGACAGAAACACGGTCGCCGGTTCTTTAGGTGCGCGGCCTAGCGCCGCGACGTCCTTCGGACGCAGCCACAGCACGAGCGCATCCGCAGCAGATGCCTTGCGTAGCGCCTGGGAGACACCCTTGCCGGGCGCACCTGCCGAAATGACGTAGCTTCGAACCTTGATGCCCTGGCGCTCGAGTGCTGAGGCAAGTGTCGTGGCGCCGGCCTCCCCGCTGTCACCGGCGCGATATACCTGGTGCACCACCTTCGCCACCTTGCCGCTATCCGGATTGAGTATTCGGTTCGCAATCAGCCCGGCTTCCAGCTCAACCCCTTTGGAAAAATACAAGGAATAAAAATCGTGATCGGCGCCGTCCGGCGGCGCCTCGACATTCGGGAAGAGGCAGGGCAGGGCCTCGCGCTCGCAAAATGCGTGCACCGGCGCCCATGTCTTGCCGCCCAGCCCGGACACCACCGCCAGCACCGGCTCCTTCTCAAAATAGCGCTCGAGCTGATCTTGCCAGGTCGCCGCGGGGCCCTTCAGTTGCCAGACATGCAGCTGCCAACGGCGGTTCACCATGAACATCTCCTGGCGCGAGGAACGCAAGCGCGGCGTCGCACCGAGCGGGAAAACGTTCTTATCGGCAAAAAATTGATTGAGCACGTTCAACATGCCTTGCCGCTTTACGGGATCGGCATCCGGCGTAATGATGGTGGCAAAGTGCAGCACGGTGTCTTCGACGCCGGGCAATTTGCGCTGGTCGAGGTGTTTCAGATAGCCGATGAGCGCGGCCATATCGGCATCGTTCAAGGCGAAGTGCGGCATCAGATAGCTCAGCGGTTTGCCTTCCGAGTTGAGCCCGTCTCGGATCGCCCCGGCAAGGGTCGCATCGGTATAAGGATCACGATTCAGGCGCATGCTCTCGACGAATGGCAGGTCGACATCATCGGCACTGGTCGCACGCTGCTGAAAGAGGTACCGGGCCGTGATCGGCGGAATGGAAATGAGCCCTTCCTTGGAACCGAAGCCGCTGCGCCGGTGACAATTGACGCAGGCCGCATCCGCCCCTTCGACGCGCACGCCAGCCTCGCGGATCGCCACGAGCGGCTCGCCTGAACCCAGTATGCCGTGCAGGTAAATCGCCTCGCCCACCTTTGTTACCGAATTATCTTGCGCGTAGCCAATGGTGGCAATCAAGGCGGAGAACAGGAAGAACAACGCGACCGAGGCGCCACGCAAAATACGCAGCCCGGGATATTTTGCGAGGGCGGGGCTCGGCACACGCACTATGGCGCCTCCTTGGGAACTGCAAGCGATCGTGGGCGCATGAGTCGCGCCGTTCTGGCCTGTACTCGGCCGGCCGATGCCGCATTGCTGAGTCCGGGAATGTCTGGTTTGGCGAATAGCGTGTCTTGCAGTGGCGGGTTCAGCAACACCTTGTCGATCACCATCTTGCTCGTGCCCTTGCCATTGTCCGCGCCGCTTTCGATCGTAAGCGGGATCTGCACACCGTCGATCATCTTGTAGTTGCGGTAAAACACCGATAGCTTGCCAGACAAACCAAAGGAGTTGCGCGATTCGCGATCGTATTTGACGTCCAGAAATGTCTTGGCGTCGATCCACACATGATGGCTGGCGCCGGACGGCAGTTTGACATTAAGCCGGTAAGCCTTGCGTCCTTCCACTTCGTCGATCCCGTCGAGGGCCACCGCGACGCCCTTGGCTTGATAATCCATCAACGGCCCGTCGATGCCCTGCCCGTCGTGCGCAAAGCTCAACTCCTCGGCGGTAAACGGCTGCAGCTCGGGTTTGCCACTACTGCTCGTTGGCCGCAGCTTCCAGCCATGTGCGCCATCGTACACACGCAAGGAAATCCGGTTTTGCGCCTGGATCTCAAAGTGCGTTTCATTGGGACGTTTCTGCAGCAGGGCGAACGGCAAGTCCGCTACCGGAGCATTCGCACCTTCGATGTGCCCGATCCAGGCCATGGTCTGGATTTTCCGCCAGGCATCCAGCCCGCCTCTGGCGGCAACATTTTTTTCGACAATCTGGTCCGCAGACAATCCCTGTTCAACTGCGGGCTCGCCCGCCACCGCCAGGGATGAAACACAGGCCAAGAGGAGCCACGCCGCCAGCCACCTCATGGGTGCATCACCGCAGACTGAATTGGCTGGCCTGATATGTTGGCCATCGGCTGCGACGGCAGCCCCGGTTTTGCAAACAAGGCCTTCTCCATCGGCTGGTTGATCGCCACATGATCGATGTACATCTTGTGCGGCTGTAGCGCTCCATCAACCACGGTTTCAAGAACTCGCGGCATGGTCAGCCCCTGCTCTTTTGTGTAGTCGCGATAGTAAATGGCAACGTCACGCATTTTGCCGTCCAGCTTCCGCGGCTCACCGTCGATCTTCCGCTCCAGGAAGCTCTTCGCATCAATCCATACATGCCGCTCGTCGCCGTTTTTCAGCGTCAGCTTGAGTTCGTAGGTCTTGTGTCCTTCCACGGACTGCATCCCGATAACGCTCACCTTGGTACCCTTTTTGGCATAGTCGACCAGCGGGCCATCCAGCTCCTGCCAGCCTGCAGCCTCCTTCTCCTCGGCGGGGGTATAAGGTTCTGGGTCATCGCGCCCCAGGAATGGCCTTACCTTCCAGCCCTGTTCTCCGTCGAAGACCTGAAAGGCGGTTTGGTCCTGGAAAGCGATTTCAAGGCGGCTCATGTGCGGCCGCTTCATCTTCATCACGAACGGCAACGTTTCATTCTTCTTGCCGCCAGCTTCCAGCCGGCCCGTCAAGGTCAATGTCTGAACCGCGCGCCACGCCTTGAGCCCGCCGCGCGCCGCCACGTTCTTGTTAATGATTTGCGCTGCAGTCAGCGCGGACTTGGTCACAGTCTGCTTGGTTTGAGCCGCCGGCTTGCTGGTTTTTGCAACTGCGGGCGCTACGGCAGTTGAGGCCGCGACTGCAACCAGAACAGATACCAGAAAGAGTGATCGTTTCATGTTCGTATCCTCCCATTTATGCAGTAAAGTTTGCGCTCTTGCGCCGTCATTCAACCGTCAGCCCGTCGGCATGAAAGGAACCGATGATCACATTGACCCGATCACCGGATTTGACCAGATCGCCCTTGTTGGAAAAGACCATCCAGTATTCCTTGCCGGGTTCCGCAACGCCGCTCTGCCGCAACTTGCCGACCTTGTCCATGACCGGAACGTGCAGCACAGCCCGGCTGCGCTGACCGTACAGATACGGCGTCGCACGGTCATTACCAAGCTCCTTGGCCCGTGCCGGGTCGGTCACGCGGTAACTGAAGCGAATCAGATTGCCCGATGCCGTCCGGCGCACCAGCATGTTGTCGATGCCCCAAGCGGACTGGTAATAGCCCATTGCGCTTTTGGGTGTGTTGATTGGTTGGTAAGGGGAAATTTTGCGTGCTGCCGGGGACGCGGCGGACGGAGTTGCCGATGGCGCCTCATCCCCCTGCGCCGATGCCGATTGGATCGTGGCAACAATAATGCCGCCCGCGATTAACAACGCGAACGGCATCGCTTTCCTGCAAGGTGTCGTTAATTGAAGCATATTCCTTTCTCCTCTAAGTCTCGATCGTTTCGGCCTTTCGCCAGCAGAAGGAGTATCAGCGATCACCTCCGCTGCCGCCGGGTGGCGATGATCGCCACCCGGCCCCACTCACGTCAGATCATGGCAGCACAACCGTTCCAGTTGCTCCATAGGCCGTGTAAGCCGGCAACGAACTGTAGTTGCCCAGTACAGCGCCACTCACGGGGTTGGTCGCACTCAGCGGACCGTATGCCATGTTGATCCAGTTGTTGCCTTCATCCACTGTCGCGGCCGGAGTCAGGTTGAACACCGGGTTGGGCGAAGTCGCATCGGCAACACCAGGGGGCACGTTGTAGCCCATTCCGCCATTTTCCGGCGGCACCCGCGCACCATTGCAGTACTCTTGCACAACCGGGGTGGTGCTCGGCGCGATGTTTCCGTTGCCGGTGTAACTGCCGCTGAGACTGGTCAGGATCGAACTGCGCGGGCTGAGCGTGAAGCCCGAACTGTGGTTCGTCGGCCCGGTGTCGCCGCGGACGCCGATGTCCCAATAGCTCGCCCCGCTGACGCACTGGCCGGTAGCCGTCTGGTTCAACTGCGGAACCAGTGTCACCGTGTTCTGCTGGTTCAACAGGCCGGAACCAAGACCCGCGACAACCAGGTGGAACGGACGGTTCTGCCAGAACAGGTCGTTGTTCATCCGCGGCAGCGAAACCTGTCTGCACGAGCCGTTGGTGCGCTGAGCCAAAGACGAACCATAGTCGAAGCCGGGCGGGCAGATCACCGTCGCGGGCAGTGCCGAGGTCAGCATGGTGGTGTTCCGCATCGTCACCAGCCCTGCAGCCTGATTGGTCGAGGTCGTCACACAGCCAACCCCCGTCGCCGTGTCACAAGGCGGCGTCGGAGAACTGGAGAGCGGCGCCCCGAGGGTGTTGAAGAGCACGCCCGCCGAGGCTGTTGTATCGTTGGAAACCACGGTGTTGTTGAAGAATTTCACCTCCAGCGCATCCTCCATCGAGACGCCGCCGCCATCCCATCCCGCCACGTTGTTCGCGATGATGTTGTTGGTGATGGTGACATCGTTCCAGAAATTCGGCTGGGTGGGCGTGTTGGTGGCAACGTCCTGGCCGTTCACGCCCTGCAGCCGGATGCCGCCGCCGCTGCCGCTCTCGGCTGTGTTACCCATGATCAGGTTGGCATTGATCACCAGGTTGCGGCCAGTCCCTTCACTCAGTCCGGGCGGGCAATCCGCGTCGTTCACCGAGCCGCATTCCGTTCCGGCGATGATCGGGTCGGGAGACGCACCCAGCACTGCAATACCGCCGCCGTGGGTCGGGATGGTCGGGTTGTTGCTCTGGTTGAACAGGATCCAGTTGTTGGAAATGTTGCCGTTCAAGCTGAACCCGCTGTGCACAACGCCGCCGCCGTCACCCGTACTCAGGTTGCCGCAAACCCAGTTGAAGTTGAAGCGGTAGTTGTCGGCACCCGTGCAGAAGGTGACACCGCCTGCCGCTGTCGGCGTAGCTGAATACAGTTCGTCGCCAAGTGAAGCGTTGCTGGTGACCATGTTGTTATGCACCCAGGTATTCGTAGTGATGCCGTAGCCGAGCTGGCTGCCATTGTTGGCATAGGTCGGTTCGGGGAACTCGCCCTGGTTGACGGTGATGCCGCCTGTCAGCGTTCCATGGTTGCCGTAGATACGGTTGTTGGATACCTCCAGGTAATGGCTCCAGCCGTGCATGAAGATGCCGCCGCCACCTTGCGAACTATTGGTGATGGTGATGCCGTCGATGCGCGACGGGTTGCACAGGAAATTGCTCGGGAAGTCGGTGCAATCCTTGCTGCTATTGGTCAGCACCACGGTACCGTCCGGGAAGGCAGCTTCCGCTCCCGTGCCCCAGATATTGACGCCGGCTCCAATGGGGTAGCGCACGCCTTTGGCAAGGACAGTGATGCCCGCACCTTCATAGGCACCCATCAGGGTCGGCTCCTGCAACATTTCGGCCAGGTTGCCATTGAGGCTGGTATCCCATCCCAAGATGCCTTCCATCTCCACACGGTCCACCTGCATCGGGTTGCCGGCGACGGTCGGCACGCTACACGAGTAAGTGCCGGACGGATCATAAGGATTGCTGCCGCTGATCGGTTGGCCGTTCAGCGCCAGGCCAAACAGGCATTCGACTTGCCGGCGCCATGGATCCAGCAACTTGCCGGCCGGGTGGGAATTGGCATTGAGGGTCACTGAAGAGGCTCCGACACCTTGCAGACGGACCGGCTTCCACATCACCAGCATCTCGTTGTAGCTACCCGGACCGACGATGATCAGGTCGCCCGGAGTGGCGTTGTTGATCGCGGTCTGGATTGCGCTGTTAGTGCCATTCTCGCCTGCCACGTAGGTCGGAGCCTTGCCGCCGACAGTGACCGTGATTGCGTCGATGGACTTGTTGCCGTTGGCGGCAGTGATCACCAGTTCACCGCAGCGAGTGGCTGTAGCCACACCGCGCTGCTGGATAGGACAACTCGACTGCGCCGAGGTAAGGGCGGGCGCGCTGACCGTGATTTGCGTATCGCTCCAGGAGGTCACCGGCGCAGTAACGCCACCGATAGTGACTGTTCCCCGCGCCGCGCCGAAACCGTAGTGGCGCGTGACAAACTTCTGGTTGAACGGAGCGGTGGTTGCCTGAGGCCCGGAGTAGGCAGGGTTGGGCACGCTTTGGTCACCTAATGCGTTGATGGTCAGAGTATGGCCGGCAGCACTCACCCACGGTCCGCTACCGCCGCCGCTGGCATCGCCGAGTACACTCTTGATGGCCGGGGTCGCATTCGGGTAGGCGCAGTCAACCGGGTTGTACCCCTCTGCGAAGGCTGATGTCGGCACGATCGGCGTATCCAGGAACGATGTCTGGCCCGGCATGAACGACCATTCATAGCAGAAGTTGCTGTAGCCCGAGTTGAAGTTCGGATCGGTGATCATCTGGCCGTTGGTCGGCGAGCCGACGCGGGTATCCAGAATGGGGCCCGGGTCGTTCATGCACATGATCATCATCGCCGGCGCATACCCGGTCGGGTTGGGCGGATTGACTTCCCAAGTCGACGAAGTCAGGCCGTTGAAGAGGCCCCACTCATCAGAATAAGTGCGGGAGATTTCGGCGCCGTTCCAATCCTTGATGGATACCGGCAGATTGGGGACGGCAAACTTCTCGCCGAATTGCGGTGAGAACGGGTCGAACTCAGACGCATAGTCGTCCGTGATGATGCCGGTAAAGTGGGCAGCAACGTGGGTCGAGCTGAAGATATAGAACTTGGCCAGCACCGACGCCTGGTCGGCGAGGTCAACTTCCTTGCGGTCGCACAGGTTGCGCGATGCACCGGCGAATGGCGCCACTTCCTGTGAGCCCGGATACAGACTGATGTAGTCGGGCACGATGCGCTTCGCACCGACACAGGGCCAGAAACGTTCGACGCTGCCGGTATCACCCTCTGCATGAGGCGTTGATCCCATATTTGTGGTCGCGTTCTGCGCATTATTTGCGTTGTAGAAGGAATTCATCGCCGCTTGGTCGGGCATGATGAAGATGTTGCCCAAGCCGGCGAACTGCTGGCTCACTGGCGCGATGTAGTTGTCGCCGATGAGGATGTTCTTGTCTTCCTCTTTCACCAGTTCGTAGCCCGGGGGCACGATGATCTCGACCACATACTTGCCAGCGGGCAGCATGGGCGTGCTATCGACCGGGTTCGCTACACAGGCCGTGCAGTTTGTACCGGTGGGTGCGCCCGTAGTCGGATCCCTGCCCGTCACGCTGGGGAACTGGTACATGCCGTCGTAAGGCGCCGGTTGCACCTGGTTCAGCATCGCCCAGCCGTCATAACACTTGAATTGGCTGTTGCTGGGCAGTTGCGTGCCGGGATTGAGCCATTGCGTGCTGTTCTTCAAGGTGAAGTAGAAGGGGCTGGTGGTTTCCTGACCGGGGCAGTTCATATTGGGAATGCCGTTCGCACGGAAACCCTGCGCCCAGTCGTCCCAACTGCTGGTCTGGGTAGTGTCCACCAGCGTGAGGGTGTCCGTTCCGTCCAGCGCCGTGCCTTTCTTGTACAGGTTCACAGTTACGTTCGGCACGTTCGGAGCCCACTGGAGGTGCAGCAACAAAGCAGGGTCATCGAAAGGCCGCGTCGAGGCGTAATTCACCTCGCCCTTGATGCCGCCGTTTTCAGCCGGAGCATTGCCAATCGCGGGGGCATAGGGCGCCTTGCCGAACTCGACGAACTCAGCCTGTCCCAGATTGCCCTGCCAGGCTTCCGTGGTCACCCAAGGCGGATCGATGCGTCCGGTGGACGGATTGCTGGTGCTACTGCCCGGTCCATTCAGGATCGAGAAACCGCTGCAGTCCGCATTGTCGCAATACACCGAGCCGGGGAACCGCTGATTGACGGGCAAGTGAGCCGTAGACGATTCGAGCGTGTTGGCAAGGAACGCCGCAATGGTGGAAGTACCGCCGCCGGGCGTGCCGTCCGCGGGACCGCCAGCGTCATACACCACGTGCACGCCGGTCTGCTTGTAGCGTGTCGAGTCAGCCTCGAGCACCAGCCAGTTGAACAGCGGGAAGATTTCGTTGAAACCGGCATAACCGTTCAGATCAGTGCTGTTGAAATTGGAATAGCTGCCATCCCGGTAGCGGATATTGGTCGCAATCAGTGGCAGGCCGGGCTCAGCATCCTGGGATACACCGTCGCCATTCTGATCGAGGAAAGTCCGCGTGTAGACATTGGTGCGCCAATGCGACATGGGGATGTCTCCCATGTTGTACGCCTGGCCGCCTCTCAACGCGACCGGGGTCGAAAGGCCGTCGACGAGCAGATCATTCCACTGGTCAAAGACCGTGATGCGCCAGTTGCCATCGGGAAGGCCGGTAAAGCTGAACGTTCCGTCGGCGTTGCACTTGGTGAAGGCGAAATCCTCATCATCCGGATCGCCCAGGCTCACGTAGCACTGGGTGAAACTGTTCGCATCGTATGAACCGCTGCTGTATAGCCGCTGGTCCGGCGTGCGGCTCAGGCGCGTGGTGGTAACCCGGCCGGTGACCGAATTGGTACACGTCCGATTGGCGCAGACTGTAGCTTTGCGGTCGTTGATGATCTTCGGATTGGCGAAGCCGATGGAGACGTGGAACCCTGCCGGCCCGAACTCCTGGAAGTATGCCGGCTCGCCGGGCTTGATAAAGGCCTCATGCGGCTTGGTGCCATCCAGTGTGTTGGTCTGAAGCCATTCTTCGCCCTTGGCAATCCGGTCCGCTCCAGGCGTCGCTACTACCTCATATAAGCCCGGATACAGGTTGGCGATGACGGCTTGGCCGGCGAGAGGCGACAGCGTTGTACCGTCCGACTCAAACTTGGGACACGTCGTAATCACCCCTACTATCCCGCCACTGTTCTTGGAGATGGGGCAGGCGTCGAGGCCGGTGGCGGGGTCGATGGTGCCCGCCAAAGAGTTGGACACCGGCATGTTGAACATGTCATAGGTGATCTGCCCGGTCGCATCGCCCAACTGGCCTGCCTGGTCGAACAGCGTGATCGCAAAGCCGCCTAGGCCGGGCTCGTTGGGAGCCAGGATGTCGACGCCCCCGCCGGCATCGTTTTCGCCGTTGAGCGGGTTATCGTCCTCGAACACGAACGCCGTGATTTTTGCCGTCGGCAGCGGTGTCTCTTGGAGGGTCACATTGACCGGATTCGTTGTGGGTGCTGTGATCTGTGCGGATGAGATCGGGGCGCCGCCCATGCCGTGGCCGCAGGTGGCGGTAGCCGGTTGCGTGGGATCCCACGCGGGAGCGCCCGGCGCATAGGTTCCGCAATCCTGCGCGATGCTAAATTGCCGCATGGCGCAGGTAGTCGTGGTTGGGTCGCAGGCCGGATTGACTTGGACAGGGGCACCGGCACCGGAGTTGAAATTGTTGGCGGAATCACCCGGCAGGATCGAAATGAAGTAGCGCTTGGTCGAATCGAGCGCAACCTGACCGGGATCGACCGCCACCTGTTGCGCTCCGAGTTCGCACACTCCGTTACCAACGTCGCATACTGCTGGGTCATGCTTATTGGTCGTTGGGTTGAAGACCGTCTGACCAGCCTCGCAGGCGACAGTGCCGACACAGCCCTGCGCAATCACCGGCATGTGACTGGTGTAGAAATTGGTGCCCAAGGCCGGAACCGTCGTGCCGCCGGTGTTGGTCTGGGTCGCAGGATCGATCTTGAACGTACGGTCTTCCTCGATCACCCAACGGTAGTCGCTAATCGGTAGTCCGGTGGGCGCATCCTTCACCGTGACGGCGAGGCCGCTGGCCCCTTTGAATGTCACCGTGACTGTTGCCGGCGCGCTCGCTGTATGTTGCTCATTCACTGCGTCATACTGGAAAGTCACTGTAGCTGTAGCCGTACCGACCGGTGGCGTCGCCGGCGCAACGGTAAACGAGCCGTCTGCATTCAGCGTAACAGTTCCTCCCGATGCGCTACCGACCAGTTGGGCGGTTAAGGCAAGTCCGGACGGATTCGTATCGTTCGCCAACACGCCGGGCGGGCTGATTTGCAGCCGGGACGCGATGTTGCTGGTATAGGCGTCGGCGTTCGCCGTCGGCGCTGCTCCCAGGCACGAGTTCGAGTTGGTGCAGGCCGCCAAAGTGACCAGGGCGGTCAGACCCGTGGAGCAAGTCGTCCCGGTAACCGAGCCGTTTGCGCAATAGGTGAACGAATCGGAAACGGTTGCGCTACTGGTGGGCACATAGGTAAATGTGCCGTTCGCATTCAGGGTGAGCGTGCCGCCTGTGGGTGCCTGGAGAAGCGTGGCGCCGTACACGCCGATGTCATTGGCGATCACGCCCTTGATCGGGTCCGAAACGCTTAGCGTGTTGCCGGCCACCAGATAGTAGTTGTCCGCATTTGCCACCGCGTTCGTGTTGCCTGCGGGCACACCGCCACCGTTGGCACTGACGTAGGCCACCATGCCGCCGTCACGCTTGTTGTTGGTGGACAGGCTCAATTGGCGGTCGAACACCGGAAGCGCCGAGGCACCCGAGGGGGGCGCATTCAACAGCACGTCGTAAGTCTTGCCCGCGGCGAGAAATACTTCGCTCTGGACTTTGGGATTGCCGGGTAACACGTTGCCATCCTCTGCGATCAGCGACAATCCCGAGACAACCGTTGGTGTCCCCGAACTGCTGTCGGTGGTTTGCGCCCCGACGATCGAGGGAACGTGCATGCGCAGCCCGGCGTTCACGAAACGCACGAGCAAGGTACCTGTAGACGTAGTCGGTGTGGCAACGAACAGCGAGCGCTCTGCGTGATTGGCACCGATGCCAGTTCCGATCACTGACGAATCAAAGGACACCCCGTTGATCAGGTAGTAGCGCGGGTCATAGTTGACGGCAGGCGGATAGCAGGTGTGGTATGTCGTTGAGGAGGGATTGCCGCATCCTCCAGGCTGGCCGGACCAAACCGCAGTCTCGCTGAAACCCGAGGTCCTCACCGCGGCATCCACGGCCGCATTCTGCACCGGGTCAATTTCGCTGAGCACCAGCGGAACTTCCGCGTTGTAGGCTACCGCGGCATGGCTAGCGGTGGCCGGATACGCGGTACCCGCCGTGCTCCCTGACGGTGCGGTGGTTACCACCAGCACGCCATACAGGCCCATCGGTCCCTGTATCGAGGGATGCGTGCCCGACTCGATCAGGTAAGTGCCGGGCTTGAGATTGTTCCAGGTCAGCGCTGTCGTCGCTCCGGTTGCCACTTCGGTGGAGAACGACTGCACACGGCGCCCTTGCTTTGGCGGCGTGAACGTCGGGCCTGCGCCTGCTATAGGCCACGTCGTGGTCAGCGTTGCATGCTGCGGACTGGACGTCGTCGTCTCCGTCGTTCCCAGGTCGCCGCCCAGCTGACCGACGATCGCGAGGGAAGTCGGAATGTTATTCGCGCCCCCTGCAGCCAAGGGGAAGGTCAGGCTGTTGGTCAGGTAGATGGTCATGTTGCCGGGGGGCACGGTGATCACCACTGGCGACCACCCTGCCCCGGGATTCGGGTTGGAGGGCGCGCACGGGTTCGTAGCGGGAAGCGCGGTCGCACCGGCGCAGGTGTAGCCCCACATCGGCACAGTCTGTCCGTCCGGCAAAGTGATGCTGGTGGGTGCCGCAGTCAGGTTGACGAAACTGTCAGCGATGGCGGCACTGCTCGTCAAAAGGAGCGCGAAAATCGCGAGTGCCGATTTGGTCAGAATAGCCTTGGGCGTATTGGCTCTCATAGCAGTTCTCCTTAGTCCTAATTCGCTTCGTTGATTACGAATGTTTGGGGATCGACCAGCATCATCATCATCATGCCGCCGGGGAAAATATTGTTCGTGGTGATCTCGCGCTCATTGTGCGAGTGCCACATGTAGGCGAAGCCCGCTTCACCGGTTGGCGAGTTTCCGACCGTGCCGGCGGGTGGAGTGGTGCCGGTGAAACCCGTCGCGCGAACGGTCGCATCCGGACCGAGATAGGGGCTGCCGCCATACCACGTGCCATTGGTCAGAATGTTCGGGTCGGGCAATGTCACCGGCCCACCGCTGCCGACCGCGCCGAATGGATGCGCTTCGAGTGGCTTGTCGTGGTCCTGGCACCATTCGTAATAGTTTGGCGCCATCGGATCGGCGGTGTAATAGCCGTTTGCATCCGGCGTGCACACTACCGGCTTGCCGTTATATGCCAGGTACCTTGGGTCCGACGGATCGAGGTTGTAGACGCTGCCGGGCCCGCTCGTCGTGTGCCCATAAACATCCCAGTTCAGGCCCTTGCCGGTCCAGTAGAAGATCCCGTCCATCGCCAGACCGGGCGTAGTGGTCGTGGTGAACAGCAGCGGCCCGGCCAGGCGGGTGTAGCCGTTGGTCGTCGCCAGCGGGTCATTGGCGGACAACAGCAGGTTGCCGTCGCGACCGAGGATGCGGACGTGATTGGCATGCTCGTGGAATGGATGCTGCCAGCGCCCGGTGCCGGCTATTCGCAGCAGCGTGAGTTCGCCCGGGTGCATATGCGGATTGCCGTTATACGGCTGGTGCGGATACTGGACTGCATAGTTGGGGTCCATGTCGTCGGGCATGGACCGGCCGTTGATCATGAAATAGGCCGGGTGATAGGGCTCGGTATCCACCAGCATGCAACCGGCGGGCAAGTTGCACGGCAATGCCGCTTGCGCTTCTGCCTGGCTATGAATGCGCGGGTCTATTTCGGAAAACTGGAACAGATACTCGCGGTCGTAGCAGGTCTGCGGATGGTTATAGGCTGCAGCCGCGAGCCGGAAATCCGGCTGACCGTCCGGCAGTGTTGCGGCGGTCGCCCTGCAGCCAGCGGGCACGCCGTTGGGAAGGACGATGATCGCACCGTACAGTCCCATCTCGATCTGCAGGTCGCCCTGGGTGCCGCTGTAATAGGTATGCGTGCCGGCATTGGTTGCGGTGAATGTGTAGGTCACCGGACTTACATGCGTGGCCTCCTGTGTGAGGATGCCCGCCACGCCGCCGCTTGCAGTCACGTTAAACCCCGGAAACAGGATCGAGGTGTTGCCCGCGGCCACTGGCAGATTGTTGGTGAGCGTCACCGTCACACTGTCGCCCTGATGGACGATCAATGTTGGGCCGGGAATCTGCATTGACGGACAGCTTGCGCCAGTGATTGCCGAGGGCGCGAATCCGGCTGGCGCGCTGTGGCAACCATAGCCCCAGGAGTAGATGCTCGCCCCATCCGGCTGACTGATGTAGTTCGCCTCAGCGCTGAGATCGAAGGTCGGCCCGGTGATGCCGGGTGCCGCCGCGTGGGCGGTGACGGAAAGCAGCGAGGCAAGCACTCCCGCCGTCAACAGGAACAGATACCCAATGAGGGTCTTCGCATAGTTCTGGTTTATCTGGCTCATGGCTGTTCTCCTAGCTGCAGGCTTTGGTGGTCGGGTCCACTGCATTGCAGATGTGGACCTCGGTCATCAGGCCGCCAAAGTTTTCGGCATCGTTCGAGAGGTGGTCGAGATTCGGCGTGTACAGGTAATAAAGCTGACCCGCTTGGTATCTCTGGTCGGTTGCGTCCAAAATTACGTCGAGGGACTCGCCACCGCCAAGCGTGATGGAATTCGTGTCATAGGCCATGTTGTTGCCGGCCATGTCACGCAGCAGTTTGGCGTTGTAGCCGATAACGTGCATCGGGATGCCCAACGACGCCAAGGTTTGCATCTCCGACACGTCGAGGTCGGAGATCCTGAGTAGCGCCTTGCCGCCTGCTGGAATGTTGATGATGGTCGGCAATGGTTGCGAGAAGTGCATCGCGCCATCCGCCGAGGGTGTCTGCATCGGCCCAGCGGTAACGGTGTCGGGATAGCTGCGCCCGTTCAACAGGAAGAACTTGTCCTTCATGTCGGTGAACGGTTCAGGATTGAAGGTCATGCCGACGAAGTGGAAGTTCGGATCGAAGCCGTGGATCTGGATCGGATACTCGACGTCGTAAGCCGTTGAACCATCGCCGTCGTTGTAGGCATACAGGGTCGGCGCGCCGCTCTTGTTGTTGGTGTGCGTGACACCGTTTGCCGGTGGCAACGGCGCGGAACACAGGATGTCATTGCCACATGCGGTGCGCGGGTCGGTCTGCTGCGCGACCAGCCCGTTATAGAGCGAGCCGCCGGCAGGCACCCGGTTCTGGCGCGGGCGAACGTAGATCTGGCCCACCATGCCCATTTGCAGGTGCTCGGGCGGTGTGATGTGGCAGTGAAAGAAGTAAGTTCCCGCATCCGGCGCCAGGTAGTAGTAGGTGAAGCTGCCGCCGATGTTGATGGCCACAGAGGCATCCGGCACGCCATCGTAGAACGCCGATGCATTCGGGTAGCCGTGGAAGTGCACGGTGTGCTGCTCGAACAAGTCAGGGCGCATGATCATGCCGACGTTGGTCAGGGTGAGGAAAAATTCATCGTCTTCATCGATGGCCATGGTTGGCGCAGGCATGTTGCCGTTCATGACGCCTACATCCATGATTGGCCGCGGATCGACAGCGCCGTCGATCTGGTTAGGGGGAATGGAATTCGGATCAGGCGTCAGGCCGACAGCGCCATTGAAAGTCGGGTCATTGAGCGGGTCGCCAAGGGTGTTGAACACGGTTGCCGCCTCGGTACCGGGCAATCCATTGCGGATATCGGCGAGGCCGGAAAGTGGACCGAAGGCAAACAGGTAGGTCTGCGTGCCGTCGGCCATCGTCGCAAATCCATCACCACCCGATATTTGCTGGCACTTGATCTGGCCGCCGACCGGATTGGAATTCGGATTGGCCGGCAACGTCGGATGCAGCGTAGTTGACGTGGGGCACTGGACGCGGAAGCTTGACGCCTCTGCATTCACTGCAACAATACTTAACAGCACGGCGGGCAGCAGCCGCGCGAAGTGGGAAAAGTTCAGCATGATGTGTCCTCCTTCCCCTTGGCAGGCGCATAACGCCCGAGTGGGAATAAATCGCGATTTTTTCCGGCAACGGCTGCGCCATTGCTGAAGTGAGTTGAAGAACGCGCACTGCAATTGCGCAGCGTGAAAGAAATTTTCGTAGTGGGAGTTGCCTGGGCAGCCGGCTTGGTACGCAGCAAGGTCTTGTTCAGGAGCCGAACCCGATAACTCATTGCGAATGAAGCGAGTGTGGCAATAGCCCAAACCATCTCGGTTTCCCAGCTGAAAAACATATGATCGGTGAACATATGACCTCCTGCTCTGAGGTTGGGTTGGCAAAATCCATCTGATTGCCATGTCGACGAATTCTAGTGATCGCTCAAAAAAATCCAATTAGTAGAAGACAGTATTTATCAAGTATTGATTACTACTGCTGATACCCGCGAAAATGGCGTGGCTAAAGGATGTGCGGGCAGGGGGAATTCTCCGGGAAATAACCATTCTCCAGCTGCAGGAGGCGAATGACTTCCGCCTTGGAACTGGCTCTGACGGCTTATTGGAAATCGGCAACGTGCGAACGCGAACCCGATTGCTTATTCTCAATAGGCGATATTCGCTGGTTGCGCTGAGTCGGATGTGGCCATGTTTCCCAAGCCGTGCAGCAACTCGTCAGACTTGGCAAAACCTTCAATGCGCAGCCAGGGTTTTCCGGGCGCGGTACGAATGAACGTCACTGGATTGTGTTTCATCTTGCCACCGCGGTAGGCGTCAAATGCCCGCTGCGCTGCAACACTCGCTTCCACGGTGCCGGTGTAAAACTGCCACTGCTGCCCGGCCCCGTATTTGTGGGCATATTCGGCAAGAACTTGCGGCGTGTCCTGTTCCGGGTCGATTGAGATCGACACCATATGCACCTTGTCCCGCTCGCTGCCGAGCTTGTTCTGCAAATCCGCAAATGTCTGACTGGTCAAAGGGCAGACCGTGGTGCAAGTGGTGTAGATGAAATTCATGACTACCGGACGGCCATCGTTCAACTCCTGGGCGAGAGAAACCTGCTTGCCATCCTGACGCACGAGTTGGATCTCGGGTACCTTGTAGTCAACGATTGATGATTTCGTCTGCATCATCATCTGCATCATGTGATGATGAGCATGCATGTCCGCGACATCCTCAGGCTCGGCACCCATAGCCGAGGCGATCAAGGCGAATGCGCAAAGCGCTGCAATAATTAACTGGCTAAATATCTCGTTCATTTTTCGTACCCTCCATGATCAATCACGGGCTCTGGCGAAACGCGAATCCTCCGGTACGCTAAACGTTCATGTTCACCAGGCCTTTTTCTATTGCGTACGCGGTCAAGGTTGATGCATTGTGCAGGTCAAGCTTCTTCATCAGGTTGGAACGATGCTTCTCCACCGTCTTCACGCTCAGGGAAAGATATTCGGCGATGTACTTGTTGGGATGCCCTTCCGCCACAAGCTTGAGCACCTCCCGCTCCCGGATGGTCAGGGTGTTCCAAGTGCTCGCCACGTTTGTTAAGCCGTCGGGATGCAAATAACCGTTGACGACTCTTTCCGAGATGTCAGGGCTGAGATAGGTCTTGCCATTGAGAATGCTGTGAATCGCCACGCTTAACTCGTCATGCGTCGCATCCTTCAAGATGTAACCATCGGCACCCGCCTTCAGGCTCTCGTGAATGTACTCGTCGGTCTTGTGGACGGTCAGGATCAGAACCTTGACATCAGGCAGCAGCATCTTGATGGTCCGCGTCGCTTCGATGCCATTCATGCCAGGCATGTTCAGGTCCGTGAGTATCAGATTCGGCATGAGCTTGACCGCCATGTTGATGGCATCGCGGCCGTTATCGGACTCCCCGACAACGTCCAGCTCCAAATCCTGTGCCAACAACACCCTCAAACCTGCCCTGAGCAAGGTATGGTTTTCAACAATCAGAATCCGCTGTTTTCCGTTCATGATTTACTCCACTTCTTCGCTATCCGATTCTAAGGTTTGAGTCCCTTGGTCAATTTCCCGTAAGGTCTCACCGCTGCTGCTACAGGAAAAAATTTTCCCGGGATCATGAATACCCACTCCGAATATTTCGTTTTTCCCTCGAAGTCCTGATCTGCCAAATTGAAATTGCTCTTCTTCATCGGTTCGTCTTCCGACGTGCTATGCACGCCCAAAATCTCCCCATTCGGCCCTTTGATGAATTCCCACTTGGCGCTATTGGTTTCGGGGTCAAGATAGATCTTCCTCAAATACCGCTTCGTTGCCGGGTAACGCGGGTCTTTCAGCAAATCATCCAGACTCATCGGGTAGCGTCCTCCCTGCCCCAGTCCATTGTTGTAGTACATGATGATGGCGTTGCGAAATTGATTGCCTGCAAAGAGCAGTTCCTCTTCCCTGTCCCGTTTCACCGCCGTGTGCCAGACCTCTGCCGTCGCGGCGAGTCCCACGCCCATGATGGCAATGAAGATGAGCAACGCGACAAAGGTAAAGCCCTGTTCATTGCCCTGGCTCCTCTGCACAGTGCACGCTGCCATTCCGCTCATCCTGTCATGTCTCGTTTGCATGGCTACCAATCCTTGTATGCAGTGCCATCCATGCTCTTGTCCGGCGAACCGCTTTTAATGTCAAAGACGCTCCCCTTGTCCGAACCATCCGGCGGAACAACGATCCAGGTGGAAGCGCTGCCGGTAAGCGGGTCCATGGGGAGGCTGCGCAGATATTTCTTCGTAACAAGATCGTCGAGGCTGTCGGGATACTTGCCGTTGTCGCCAAAGAACTTGTCCAGCGCCTGCCGGGTCATGGCGAGGTTCTCGCGCAAGACCGCCTCCTTGGATTTGTCTACGCTGTTGAAATAGCGCGGCGCAGCCAGGCTCAGCAGCATGGCGATGATCGCCATGACCACCAGCAATTCGATCAACGTAAAACCGCTGCGCTTAAGTGACATTGTCAGGCTCCTCCTTACCAGTCCCTGTATGGAACGCCGTTCAGTCCTGTGCCGGTTGCAAGCGAGTAAACATCAAACACGTCATCTCCCTCTGCCGGGGCATCGGGGCCACTCTCATAACTTCGTTTGCCCCATGTTTCGTCATTGGCTTTGCTCGCATCAAAATTCATTGGGTCACGCGGAATACGCCGCAGGAAATATATTTTTCCGTTGCGATCCGGGTTCCGCTGGTCGGTGACTCCATCCACCAAGTCCTTCAATTGCGGCGGGTAGCCGGACTTGCCCAGATCGGCAGTAATCCTGCCCTCATCCACCGCTTGCTTGTAGGCATCCAATGCGGTACGAATTTCACGCAGCGCCAAATGCAGTTCATGTTCCTGGTCGCGTTTCACCGCCAGTTCCGCCATAGGCAATACTAGCGTCGCCAGCAAAGCCACGATCGCAACCGTGATCGCGAGTTCGATAAAGGTAAAGCCGTTCTGTCGTTTGACGTTGCGCACGATCATTTGCTCACGGTTATCACGTACGGCGCCGGAGTGCTGTATGGCAACTCCTGGCCGCCGGCACCTGTTGGCATAATCTGGCTCAGCGTGATCTGCGACTGCGGCACCGCGCTGGTGGCCTCGAATGTCAGCGTGACCACCTTGCCCGTTCCGGCAGGTCGGCTCGCGCCATCGCCCTCCATACTGACCAGCAAATGACCGCTGTCCTGGTTCATCTGGATGTTGTTTTGCTTCAGGATGTTTCCTTCAACCGCGTCCACCATCTTGAAGACAGCAGGATCGAAATTCACGCTCAGGCCAAGGTAGTTCATCCCTTGCGCGGGCTGGGTATTCAGGGTGAGCGTGATCTTGTCTCCCACCTTGGTCTGGCTGGGGCCTTGCCAGGTAAACGCCATCGGCACTGCGGGCGGCGTATTGACAGGCACGGGCAACTGCCGAGGAGCCGCCATTGCCACGGCGGTGCTGGCGCCGATCGGCTTCAGTAACAGCTGGCTGGCACTCAGGGTGGCTTCCGTGCCGGACCAGTATTCCGTTTGCCGCGCATCGGGGGTTTTCGACTTGCCCACGATGTGCGGCGTGATGGAAAGAACGATTTCCGTCTTGGTGTTGTTATCTTTGTGGTCGGAGAACAAACGCCCCAGGATCGGCAGTTGGCCGAGTCCCGGCACCTTGTTTGCGCTGGCGATATCCTGCTTGTTGATCAGACCGGCCAGAATCTGCGTTTCCCCATCCTTCAGCTGCAGCAAGGTCGAGGCATTGCGTGTGCTGATTTGATAGGCGACGGAGCCGGATACGGGATTCGAGACCTGGGCGCCAAGCGTGCTCACTTCCATGTTGATCTTGATGGCGACCTCATTGTCGAGGTGAACGTCGGGTTCGACCTCCAGTTTCAAACCCACGTCCAGGTACTGCACGTTACCGGTCACCACCGGCGTCCCTGTCGAAACCGGCGTCACGGCATTGGTGATCACCGGCACGCGGTCACCGATCATGATCTTGGCCTTCTCGCGGTTGCGTGCCCGAATGCGCGGGCTGGCCAGAATATGGGTGTTCGCATCCTGCATCATGAGGTCGAGCGTCACTCCCGGCATTGGGCTGGCGGTAATCGTGGCGTCGTTTTGATGCTTCAAGTCATAGAGCGTCCTGCCCGTTGTTTGCAGCGTAAGCGTGCTTGGCCAATTGATCCCGAGTTGGTCGGTGAGGTTACGGCTGACTTCAAGCACTTCCACTTCCAGCATCACCTCGGGCTCGGGAACGTCCTGGTCTTCAATCATTTTCTCCGCCAGGCGGATGGCCTCCGGCGTATCCCGCATGACGATGGAGTTGGTCTTTTCATTGACGAAGGTATCCTTGGTTTTCAGCAGCGCCTTGATCATCGCCAGCATCTGCTTGGGATCGGCGTTGGTCAGGTGGAAGCTCCTGACCTTGAGGTCCTGGTATTCCCTGTTCTTTTCCGGCGTATTCGGATAAACAAACACGGTGTTGTCATTGAGGATTTTTTTCTCTAGCTGGTTTTGCAGCAGGATCAAATCGATGGTGTCTTCGACCGAAGCGTCCTTGACGAAAATCGACGTCTTGAGGTCCGGGCGCACATCCTTATCCAGCAACACGTTGATGCCGCTGGCACGCGACAGCGCCTCGAACACCATCTTCACGTTGGCGTCGCGGAACTCCAGGGTGACCGGTTTCTTGAATTTCGCCGTAAGCGACGGCCCGGCTGACTTTTCCTTTTCTATCAGCTCGTCGATCTTGCGCTGTGCTGCCAGCGCGTCTGCCTGATCCGGATTTTCGCGCAGGACCGGCCTCAGGGCTTCGCGCGCCGCGTCCAGATCGCCTTTCTTGATCAGCTCTCTCGCCCCGGCAATGATCTTTTCATGGCGCCTGTCCATGTCCAGTGCATCGATCCCCTCCAGGGCGCGGGCGTTATTCCGGTCGATTTCCAGAACCTTCATATATGCCGCCTGTGCTGCATCCGGATGCCCGGCGATGCGCTCGTTATTCGCGGTAACCAACAGCCGGTTGATCGCCTGCTCGCGATTTCTCGCCAGCGAAGTGCGATAGGTCACATTGTCCGGGTCGGCCTTGACCGCCTCCTGCAGCTTGACCAGCCCCTCCCGTGTCTTACCTTGATCCAGAAGCTCCAGCCCGTCATCGTGTAACGTCTGGCCTGCGGTGCATGCAGTCAGCAAGGCCACGATGAATAGCGATCTGGTGTTCCGCTTGAGCGATACGGCAAGTTGATCCATTTCATGGCCTCCTGTAACGGTTTTCTGAACCCGTATGGAGTTGAGTGCTTTCCGGCACCGGCGCCCCCTTTGTGCTGACGGACTGACTAATATTCAGGGGCAGATAAACCAATTCCACGGCACTGTCGGTAACACGCTCAACGCGATAATTGCCATCAATCACGTCGCCTTCCGCGACGGTGTAAAGCTTGCTGCCCGCCGCCAGCATGACCAGCACCTTGGGCGGATCTTCATAGCGCCCCATATAGGTGAACGGCAACGGCGGCGCCGTTGGCGCAGGCGGCGGGGGCGGCGGGGGGGGGGGCGGCACCGGCCGCGCTACGTACCAGGAGGTGGGATTGAAGGCATTGGCAACAGCCTTGCCGCTAGCCGCCTTGTCCTTTTGCTGATCCAGCCGTTCGAGCTCGACGTGCCCCATCTGGGCCTGCTGCGCTGCGGGCGCAGGCGGCTGGGATGGAAGCGCCTGAAGTGATTGGGCACCGTTCTCCTTAAGTGATCGGGCGCTGTTCTTGATCACTGGTGCAGACTCCTGCTGCTCGCCGCCGGGAGGAAAGGCAATGACGATGGCCACGGCTGAAACACCGAGCAAAGGCAAAATCTTGCGCACCGGCCATTTCATGACTCACGCTCCAGATATAGCGCCAGCCTGATCTTCGCTTCAACTTCGGGGTCGTTGACTTTCTGGCGTTCGAACTGCAAGTGCTCCATTGCGATGATGGGGATTTCCGCACGCAGGCTACTGAGATATTTCCTGATCTGCGGATAGCCGCTCCTGACCGGCAGCGTCATCTGGAAACGCACCAGCCTTCCGACCTTGTCGCGCGTCACCTTGTATTCCCCCTGATCCAGGCTGATTCCTTCGCTCTGCGCCAAAGAAAAAACTTTCTCCAGCCACGGCAATAGCGATTTCTCATTCGGGAATATTCGGTAAAACTCGGCAAGTTGCTCTGCCGGCGTGAGCTCATTCCGATTGAGCCCGTTTGCTGCGAGCTTCACTCGGTCCTGAATGGAGATGGCGCTCTGGTGTGCTTCATTCAGCCTGATCTGCGCCGGCTGAATGGCCGACAAATACAATGCGGTGCACATGGCCAGCAAGCCGACGCCGGCCACTCCCGGCCAGCCCAACAGATGGAGCCAGCGCCGCCGCGCCCACAGCGGGCTGCCCGATATGGCTACCCAGGCATGGCTTAAGCCGGCAACGCCGGCCTTGGACGAAACCCTGTTGATGGATGAGTTCGTCATGGCGTTTCCTTCCATGCCGCGATCAGGGCAAAACGCACAGGCTTTTCCGGGTTCTGCTGCTGAACCTGGTGGCTCTGCAAATAAACGCTGTTGAATATCTCCTGCTCTGACAAATGCCTTACGTAGTTCAGCACCCCTTCGATATTCTTTGCCTCGCCACTTATCTTCACGACATGCTTTTCCGCATCCGGCTCGATCGTCAGCAAGGCGACATCCTTGCCGGACGACCATTCGACCGCCTGGAACAACCTGTCCCACGGCAACGTAATCTGGTTCAACACCTCGTTCGCATGCTTGATTTCCGACGCCATGTCGTTTATCTCGCGCGGGCTGTTTGCCATGTTCCGGTGCGTCGCTCGCAGAACCTGCCCAGACTTGAATTCCCAGTAACCGATTTTTTCGGTCAACCCGCGGTAGTAGATGTCGATCAGCGCCAACGCCCCGAAAGACAGCAAGAGCAGGACTACGCCAGCCCAGGGGAAGGGTTTCGTGCTGCGCTGATAATCCAGATTAAGCGGCAACATCTAGGCCACCGCCGCCAAAATTTGCAGGCCGCCAACATCCGCCCTGCGCGCGGGTTTCAGGCCGGGCTTCAAGTGCTGGATTTTCCAGCGCCCCGATGCCGGGAAATCCAGCTTCTCAACATGAGGCGCCCATAACAGCACCTCATCCGCCACGCCGTCCGCATCCGCCAGGCAAGCCTCGCGGTCCAGTATGGTCGCGAGTTCTTCATGCCATGCTGTGCCAATGCGCAGCTTTCTGATCCACGTCAGTTGCCCTTTCTGCAATACAGCAAGACAAACGCTGCCCGGCTCCAGAAGAGCCACCCATGCGCTGCGGTCCTCCAATCCCACCTGGCAACTGTTAAAAGCAACCATCAGATGCGGCTGGATCGATTTGATACCTACCCCCATCTGACCGAAAATTCCGCGCAGCTTCTCCAGCAGGCCGGTGTCAATTGCGCTGGCAAGTGATGGCGCGCCCACCCTGCCGGGGCTGATGCGCACAGTCCATGAATCGGCGGTAACCCCGTACGTCTCCTTGAAGCAATGCTGGGCGAAACTCAATTCTTCTTCATCGCTCATCTTGTCGATCCATGGAACCAGCAGATAGCGCATGAAGGAGTTGGCAACGGTCACTTTCGCATGCATCTTCGGTTTGGCGATCGATGGCAGCGCCACCTCCAGCGTCCTGACTGCACTGTGCCATGGCATCTCACCATCAAGCGGAGCTTCGCAAGGAATGATCCTTTTGTTCCGCTCGCCGCGTGGCGTGAGCGCGGGCGACGTATGCAGCAACGCAATACGTTCCGGACCCAAAACGATGCGCAATTCGTTATGTGACAAGAGTGACACGATTGATCTCCTGCAAAGTGGTTTCGCCGCTTCTCACCAGGTCAATAGCCGACTCGCGCAAAAAGCGCGTGCCATTGTTCGTAGCCGCCTCACGGAGAAAGCGCATGGGTTGGCGAGTGATAATGAGCTCGCGGATTTGATCGTTCAGGAAAAGAATTTCGGCAATCGCCTTGCGCCCCTTGAAGCCGGTGCCGCGGCATTGCCCGCAACCCTGGCCGGCGCGAAACTTCATGGTGCTGATGTCTTCGTCCTGCAGACAGGAATCCGCCAGCAATTGCGCGTCGGGCACGACATCTACCGCGCAGTGCGTGCAGTTCAGCCGGATCAGGCGCTGGGCCATGATGCCGTTCATGGCAGAAACAAAGCTGTAGGGGTCGACGCCCATATGGATGAAGCGGCCGATGACATCGAAGACGTTGTTGGCGTGCACCGTGGTGAACACCTGATGGCCGGTCAGGGCCGACTGAACCGCAATCTGCGCGGTTTCCTCGTCGCGGATCTCGCCGACCATGATCTTGTCCGGGTCGTGGCGCAGGATGGAACGCAGCCCCCGCGCGAAGGTAAGCCCCTTCTTTTCGTTCACCGGGATTTGCAGCACTCCATGCAGCTGGTACTCGACCGGGTCCTCGATCGTGATGATCTTGTCCTGGCCGTTATTGATTTCCGAGATGGCGGCATAAAGTGTCGTGGTCTTGCCGCTGCCGGTCGGCCCGGTGACCAGCATCATGCCGTAGGGCTCGTTGGCGAGCCGGCGCAGGCCGGCAATGGATTTTTTGTCGAAGCCCAGATGGGCGAGACTCAGCCCCTTGAGATTGTCGGTCAGCGTCTGTTTGTCGAGAATGCGCAGCACGGCATCCTCGCCGAAGATGCTCGGCATGATCGAAACACGGAAGTCCACCTCATGGCCTTGCATCGACACTTTGAAACGGCCATCCTGGGGCACACGCCGTTCGGCGATATCCAGTTCCGACATGACCTTGACCCGGGAGATCACCTGTTCCGCAATCTCCAGCCCGGCCATCGATCCGATCTGAGTCAGCACGCCGTCGATACGGTATTTGATGAGCAACCCGGACGGGGTGGTCTCGAGATGGATGTCGCTCGCCAAGACTTTCAGCGCGTCATACATGGTCGAGTGAACAAGCTTGACCACCGGACTGACATCTTCGCTGATGGCCTTGAACGACAGATCCTCGACGCCTGCCTGGGATGTCTCCGAATTGACTCCCGCCGGAAGGAGGCTGTCCATGGCGCGCAACGTTTCCTCGTAGCGTGCCAGATAAGCCAGCACATCCGCGCGGTGCGACAGGCCCCAGGTGAATGGCGTAGAGGCGATGTGGTGCTCTGCCCACGCCTGCAGGTTGATGTCGAACGGATCGCACATCACAAGAAACAATTTGCCGTCCGCCCTCAGCGGCAGGCACTCGCGTTCGACCGCCTCGGCAAATGGAAGCACATCGAATGCCGCCGTCAGATGATGCAACTCGGACATGGAAAAGGTCGGATAGCTCAGCATGCGCCCCAGTGCCGCAACGAACTCGCCCGTGCCCAAGCCCGCCCTTTCCTCGAGCTCTTCCATGATGCTGCGTTTGCTTTGCGCTGCGGCGGCGCGCGCGACGCGAACCAGCTCCGGCGGAATCGCGGCCGTCGCTCCAAAGCTGATGTCGCACGCCTGATTCATTGGATGCTCCCGGCCAATTCAAAAATCGGAAAGTACATCAGCACAACGATGACGCCGATGGACACGCCGACGAAAGTCATCAACAAGGGTTCGAACAGCTTGATGAAACGCTCCAGCCAGCGTGCCGTCTCCTCTTCGTAGAACGCAGCTATGCGCTCCATCATCTCGCCCATCTGCCCGGTGCGCTCGCCCACGCGGAGCATGCGCAGGGACACCGGCGTAGTCAGGCCGTAAACCTCCATGGCTTGCGAAATCGAGCGGCCTTCGCGCACATATGCCGATGCCTGTGCCAACTGTTCGCGCAAGGAAACTTGCAGCAGACCGGAAACCATCTGCAGCGCCGGCACCACCGGCATGCCGCCGCGCAGCAGCATGCCGAGAGAACGATAAAACCTGGCCAGCTGGTAAAGATGCAGACGAGCGCCGATGGTTGGCATCTGCCACAGCTTGCGCATGAGCCATTGTTTCGACGCGGGCCGGACCGAGGCGTATGCCAGCGCACCCAGCATGCCGAGCGTGCCGAGCAGGACCTGCCAGCCATGGCTCGCGAGGAAGAGTCCCCAGTTCATCAACAGCCTCGACATCAATGGAATATTGCCGCCGATATCGAGATAGATTTTGCTGAAGCGGGGAACGACATACAGCATCAGGAACAACATCACCAAGCCGCCGACCATCGTGACCAATGCGGGATAGATCAGAGCGCTGATCAATTGGCCCCTGACGTCGTCGACTTTCTTCTGATAGTTGATGTAACGCATCATGACTTCGGACAGCGCCCCGGTCTTTTCGCTGGCGCGAACGGTCTCGATGTACAGCGGCGGGAAGTTTGCCTCCGCGTGCTCCAGCGCAAAGGACAAGGTGTGCCCCTCGTAAAGGGTGGCGATGATTCGCGTCAACGTCTTCTTGATGTCCGGCCGGAGTTCTTTCTCGGACAAGGTTTCCAGCGCTTCAATCAGCGAGAGCCCGGCATCCAGCAGAGACAACAATTCCTGGCTGAACAGCACTACCGGGAAATCCGGCTTGCTCTGTTTCTGCCACGGCAGCCAGGTCAACTTCGGTTTTATCCCGATGACCGTATAGCCTTGAGCCTTGGCCTGAAGCGCGGCATCGCCCGCGTCGTTGGCATTCAACGCGAATGTGATCAACCCTTCATTCCCTCGTAGCCCCTTGATCTCGTACTGCATGGCGCCCCCGAATTGTCACTGCCAACGCTAATCCTGACTTACCAATTGGTAATGTCAGCCGCTTCCCCATCACCGCCCGGCTGCCCGTCTTTGCCATACGACAACAGGTCGTACTCGCCATGATCGCCGGGTATCTTGTACACATAAGGATTGCCCCAGGGATCGTCTGGCACATTCTTGGTCAGATAGGGGCCGTCCCATTTGGGTTCGCTGGGCGAACGAGCAACCAGCACCGCCAGCCCCTCCTCCATCGTCGGGTAGTGACCGGTGTCCAATCGAAATTGATCCAGTGCTTTGCCCAAGGCATCGATCTGTGCCCGTGTTGCCTTGACCTGCGATTTGCCGATCTGGGAAAAATACTTCGGCCCCACGTACCCGGCGAGCAGGCCGATGATCACCATGACCACCAGCAGTTCCAGCAAAGTGAAGCCGCGATCCGCGCGATGGCGCTTTGTTGAAATGCCGGCGAAGTTTGGTCCTGGCATTGGCGGCCTCTCTATCGTTTGGCGCTGCGGACTGATTTGCGCACACAAGGCAACTGGGCAGTAGCCAACTCTGCCGTTCCGGTGGTGAGTTGCCATGAAATGCAAATCCGCGTTCCCTGCTCGCGGGAGGACTGCATGTCGAAAGTGCCGCCGGAGGATCTGGCGCGTTCCTTCATGGTCAACAGGCCGAAACCATGGCCGGAGCAATCGCGTACGGATACGCTGGCCATATCGAAGCCGCACCCGTTGTCCTCAATCTCAAGTTGCAGCATGCGCCCGTTCTTTTTCAGGCTTACCCTGACCAGGTCGGCATCGGCATGCTTGACGATGTTGTTCACCGCCTCCTGAAGGATGCGGAAAATCGTGGTCTTGAGAGGCGCGGGCACATCGCCTTCCGCAATGCACAAATCCTTTTCGATTTTCCTGCCGCGCCAGGCCAGTTCGAACTCACGGAAGAACCATGACAGAGTGGGAACGATACCAAGATCATCGAGCATGGATGGCCGCATATCCATAGTGGTACGGTGCAGCTCATTCATGGTCTCTTTGACTTTCTGGGTCAACTGGCCCAGTGCCTGAACGGCCTCTCCGCTTTCACCCGCCATGAGCTGCTGCATCGCCGTTTCCAGCGACAACTTGATCAGGCTCAGCGATTGCCCGATCCCGTCGTGCAGATCCGCCGCGATGCGTTTCCGTTCAGTTTCCTGAATGGTCAACAGCTGCGCAGACAGTTGCCGCATCTCTTCCTGGTAATTGCACAGATCGTCTTCGGGTTTCAGCCGATCAAGATCGACAACCGTTAACACGGATTCCGCCGACGAGGCGAGCGAAACATCGTCCGCCCCTGCGTGTCGCGCCCTTCGTGCCGGACGCTGAATGCCACCGAATGTATTTAGCTGTTCCATGACATAGCCCCCACCGAGCCAGGTACCTGTTGCAGGCATCCACGGAACAATCTATCGAGAATCAAACTAATCGGATTAACGTAGCGCATAGCAAGCTCCCTGATTTCGATTAGTAGCGTTCGATAACTCGATTCGAACGCCGGAGGGGCAATGTACGCGACCTGGCAAAATCCTATCAATACCTGAACACCGGTATTCTCTTTAGTAAAAAACTGTAGGGGTTCGGTTTGCCCAGCGTTGAAGCTACGATCAGTTTGGCATTGTCAGACCGAATAAATGCATGCTAGCCAGTAGCAAAAAATCGCGTTACTAGTGTGGAGGCTTGAGTAACCACTTCATGCATCGGCGTGCAGCTACGCCTATTACTGAAGTTGGCAGGATAGAATCCGGAAGTCCCTGGGGCAACACATCCGACAGGATGTAACCTCCCCAGTTTCCGTCAGCCGCTGGAAATTCCGTTGCGGACGGCGTATTTGGTCAAGTCGGCGATGCTATGCAGATTGAGCTTGTGCATGATGTTTCGCCGGTGCACCTCGACCGTTGATGAAGCCAGTTGAAGGCGTTGCGCAATGTTGGATGAAGAACAGCCCTCGGCAACCAAATGCAGCACCTGTTGTTCGCGATGGCTAAGCTTGGGGAAAGATGATTCCTGAGCCGTGGCATTGAATACTGCATCGACCACATGCGCTGCGATATCCGGGCACAAGTATTTTTTCTTGCTGTTGTACACTGTGTTGATGGCGCGCATGATTTCTTCTGCAGACTCGGCCTTGGTGATATAGCCGGCCGCACCGGCATTCATCATCTGCCTGACATAGTACTGATCGGAATATGCTGACAGGCCGATGACCTTGACTGACGGCCGAATGGCCAGCAGGCGTCGCGTGGCATCAATTCCGTCCATCAGTGGCATGGAGATGTCCATGCACACCACGTCGGGCTCCACCCTGTGCGCCAGCGCGAGCATCTCCTGCCCATCGCCCGCCTCGCCAACAATTTCAACATTGGGCTCTTCTTCAAGAATGAGTCGGAGCGCATGCCGGAACATCTTGTGGTCGTCTGCGAGAAGTACACGTACTTTCATAGAAGTTACTCCCTGATTTCGGTTACGGCCCAATTTTTTCGGTTACGGCTGATTTATTGTATATCACAAACCAGTGAATACCCCACATCCGCCTCACGTAACCCTCTCTGCAAACCGGTTATTGTCATGTTGCGCAAGAATGGCGCCGATCATCTTTGCCTCAACTCGGTAGAAACACTTCGTACCGCGTGCTGCACAATCATGCCCCGGCTGCGTCCGCAAATCGCAGCGGCAGCGTTCGAACGGACTCGGTCAGGCGTGCCAGCTCTGACTCACAGGCTACTGCGAGCGCCGAAATCTTTGCCTGATTCGATCCTGAACGTAGCGCCTGCACCAGCTCGGCGGCAAGCACCTCGACTTGTCTGGCACCAATCAGTCCGGAAATGCCTTTAAGGTTGTGAGCCAGCGTATCCGCAGCGGAAATCTCGCCGGCCGCCAGGTGCTCCCGTAACAGCTCCATGTCGCCGGCATGCAGCTTCACAAATTTGTCTAGCAGCGCAAGGTAATGATTCAGCCGAACCATCGAGCGCCGCCAGGATTGTGCGACGTCCAGCCCCGGTATTTTTGCCAGAGCGATGCTCAATTCGCTATCGCCAACCTGATTTGCTCCCTCGTGAAAAGCCAAATCCGGCAACCAGTGGCTCAGCGTCGACACCAGCTTGGCTGACGTCACCGGTTTGCTGAGATAGTCATTCATGCCTGCCTCGCAGCAACGCTGGCGATCTTCGACAAAGGCATTCGCTGTCAGGGCTACGATGGGCATATCGCTATGCTGCGGCAGCTCCCTGATGGCGCGCGTTGCCGCCAGGCCATCCATTTTCGGCATCTGCATGTCCATCAATATCAGGTCGTAACTGTGTTTAAGGGCGCACTCGACCGCCTCCAGGCCATCCGCGGCGATGTCCGCATGGCAACCGAGATCCTCCAGCATCTCGAGAATAATCTCCTGGCTCAACGGATGATCTTCCGCCACCAAAATGCGTATGCCGGCGAGATCCGGTTCCGTTGCTATGGTGTTTGTGGTTTCCGTAATACCGGTGCCGCGCCGGAAGACGACCTCAAAACTGAACGTGCTGCCCACACCCGGCTGACTGTCAACGCGGATCGTGCCGCCCATCAATGAGACCAGCCGTTGGCTGATGGCCAACCCCAGTCCGGTGCCGCCGTATTCGCGCGTAATCGAACTGTCGAGCTGCTCGAAGGGCTGGAAGATGCGAGCCTGATCCTCCGGTGCGATGCCTATTCCGCTGTCCTGCACAGTGAAGCACAGACGGACTCTTTCATCGTCTTCTTCGCAAACGCCGACACCAAGACATATCGCGCCATGGTCGCTGAATTTGACTGCATTGCCGCCGAGGTTGATGAGAATCTGCGACAAGCGCAAATGGTCCCCATGCAACGCAACATCGTGCACTGCTGGCGCTATATCGGTAGTCAGCGCCAGGTTCTTTTCGCGGGCCAGTTGGGTCATGACTTCCAGCACTTGGTCGATTACGTTTCCCAGTCGAAACACACTGTCATCGAGAACAAATCGGCCCGCCTCAATCTTGGAAAGGTCGAGAATGTCATTGACCAGAACAAGCAGATGTTCCGAAGTGGCACAGAGCTGGTCGAGACGTTGCAGCTGCACAGGGTTATCGGGAGCGCGACGCAACAGGTGGCTAATGCCGATAAGCACATGCAGTGGCGTGCGTATCTCATGGCTGATGTTGGCCATGAAGGTACTCTTGGCACGGCTGGCCGACTCGGCGTCCCTGGTTCTTTCCTCCAGCTCGACATTGAGCGTTCTTAAAGGTTTGAACACCTGGAAATAGAGGATGGGGAAAAGCAGGATCACCAGGAGGAATGCATCCAGGGTGTTCTCAAGCCACCAGGGAAGAGGTGCCAATAGAGGCAACGCACTCATGATCAGCAGCTCTACTGCAAAAATCGCAGCGATCGATATGGCCAGCAATTTAGTAGGGCTGTACATGATTCTCCTCAGTTCTTCGTCTTACCGGGAGTGCGCGGTGGCGATATCTTAACTCAGCTAGCTACGGATATTAGGCTGTCATACCGGCGAAGGCCGGTATCCAGTCAAAAAAATACTCTGCGAAGACAGACAAATTTCGGCTCGCTTGCGCAAGAACTGTTTAATCAACTGGACACCGGCCTGATGGAACTACTAGCCATTCGACCAAAGCTGGCAAACAACGCCGGCCAAGTCGCTGGTTATTCGCCGGTGTGACGACTTATCCGGCTTACTGAAATGATGATCTACAGTAGCTACCCGATGGGCCAAATCCAGCAGTCAATTACAGCGCTGGCCGCATCATCACTAGCTATACCCCGCATGCGAACGCGGAATCAGCTACGGAATTCTCCCATAGCAAAATACGGTGTTTGCCTTATATCGGTTTCAAATTCCCTGCCCTACAGTGCGTCTCCCATGAGCTTAAATGAGTAGAGCGATCGGTCAGATAGGTTCATATCGTTATGGTCTGTGCTTGCAGTGCGCGGGTTGTCTGTAGCCAAGGCAAGGCATTGCAGGTTTGGTCCGGAACGACTGGGGAGGCAACCGTGTAGTTCTCTATCAATTACTTACTCTATGAAAGGAGTATTTAACATGGAACAAATCAACACACTGATCAAGGGAGTCAAAAACGGCGTTGTCACCTTCGCCAAAGACGAAGAAGGCGCGCAGATCGTCGAGTACGGGCTGATCATCGCCGTCGTGTCGATTGCACTGGTGATCGCGTTGTCTCAGATCGCTGGCGGCGGCGGCCCGTTCGGGGCTTTCATCGATCGCGTCACCGCCTGCCTGACGACTGCTGCCTGCGTATAAGCATTGCGGGAGGAATAACCGCCCGTTCCTGCAGTACCGAGGGAAAGAGGGCCAAACACCCTCTTCCCCTTACTAACCAGGATAAGAAAGAAAAAGCGATGTCCCAATCCGAATTCAATGCGATGCTCGACTTGCTGGCCATGCTGTTTACAGATTGGCGTACCGGCATTCTGCTGCTGCTGGTCATAGGCGCAGCCATCTCCGATTACCGGACTCACCGCATACCCAACTGGCTGGTGTTATCGGGTGTCCTGTTCGGCGTGATCTACAACACCGTGCTGCCGCGGTTCCCGCACGACACTATTCTCTTTCCGCTGGCCGGCCTCGGATTCGGCCTGCTGCTGTTCCTGCCGCTTTACCTCGTCCGCGCCATGAGCGCCGGTGACGTGAAACTGCTGGCCATGGTTGGAGCATTTCTCGGCACCAGCGCCACTTTCCGTGCTGCGCTAGTCATCATGATCGTGGGCGGCGTGCTGTCTCTTCTTTTCGTCCTGGTGCGGGGCACGGCGTCACTGATGTTCCGCAACCTGGCTTCATTTTTCCAAACGGGATTTCTTGACGCAGTGGGGGGATCCGTGCCGAGCCTGCGAATCGCTGAAGGCGTCTCGGCAGGAAAATTGCCATACGGGGTGGCAATCGCGATCGGCACCATCGGCTACTTGGTGCTGCATCAATTGGGTTACTTTTAAATAGGGGGCTGGCCATGAAGAACGCAAGGGCGGTGTGGATGTTGGGTATCTCGGTCATCTTGGGATTTGCGGTTACCGCAATGGCTGTCGGGTGGGTGTCGCATAAAGGGGCAATTGCCTCCAGCAAGGTCGTGGTCGCAGTCGTCGATATTCAGATGGGCAGCCGGCTCACGCCGCAAATGTTATCCACGGTGGATTGGCCGACCGGCTCGGTGCCGCAAGGCGCTTTTGACGACCCCAGTACTTTACCGGATCGCGTCGTAAGAACTTCCATCCAGCGCGGCGAAGCAATCCTCAATTCCAAATTGGCTCCAGTCGGCACGCAGGGTGGCCTGTCGGCGGTTATTGCCGAAGGCAAACGGGCCATGACCGTGCGCGTCAACGACGTGGTCGGTGTCGCCGGCTTCGCATTGCCCGGCAACTATGTGGACGTGATGGTCAACGCCCAGCAGGACAGGGGCAGCAGAGACGACATGAACCATATCACCAAGACCGTGCTGGAACATGTTCTGGTGCTGGCGGTAGCACAGGAAGCCGACCGGGATGACACCAAGCCGAAGGTGGTGAATGCAGTCACTCTCGAGGTCAGCCTGGAAGATGCCGAGAAGCTCGACCTGGCACGCAACATTGGTACGCTGACTTTGGTATTGCGCAATCAGGTGGACCAATCGCCCGTGAACACGGCGGGCATCACCAAGCAGCAACTTTTCGGTGAAAAAGACTTGCCGGTTGTACCGGCGGTTGCGGCGGTCAAACAGGTGCATCTTGTCAAAAAGGTACGTCATGTCAAAGCCGCGCCGCCTGTGGCGCCGGTCGCGGCTACCGAGTCGAGAAATTGTGTCGAGGTAGTCCACGACGGCTCGCGCACGTACAACTGCTTCTAGCCAACAAAGACCGATTTTTGTAACGGGGGAATTTTTGTAGATTAAAACCGTGTAAGAGCCATAGGGAGAACTAACGTGAACAACAAATACTTTCTCACGCTATTTGCCTCACTGGTCTTTGCCAGCCAGGCATTCGGGCAAGATGCATCGCCGATGCGGTGCACTTCAGTCACAGTCGACACTCCGAGCCAGATCACGCTCGGAAAATCCACCGTGGTAAAACTCAACATGCCGGCCACGCGCATGGTGGTTGGTGGCCTTTCTTCCACTCGGGCGGGAAAGCCGGTAGAAATGGTCGAGGACAAGAACCTGCCGCCCGGCCAACGGCAAATGATGTTGCCCATCTCGGACAGCATCGCCGACGTGGATGTGATGTTGCTCAGCCCGACAGAACTGTTCTTCCTTGGCAAGCGTGCCGGTTCAATGAACGTGGTGCTGCAAGGTGCCGACGGCCAGTGTTCGGTAAAGGATTTGGTCGTGACCATCGACCCCGGCGCGCTGCAGGCCAAGCTGGCGGAATTGATGCCTGAAGAAACCGGGATCAAGGTCAAGGGAGCAGAAAACGCATTGGTGCTCACCGGCGTTGTCAGCAGCGCGGTCAAACTGGACCAGGTCATGTCCTTGGCAGCCTCTTACGGCGATAGCAAGAAGCTGGTCAATCTGTTGCGCATTTCATCGCCGCAGCAGGTCATGCTGGAAGTAAAAGTTGCCGAGGTCAGCAAGACCCTGCTCGACAAGCTTGGCGCGAGCGCCTCGTATAGCAAAACCAGCGGCGGCTCGGGGTATACCTATTCCCTGCTGTCCCAATTCTCGAGCGGTGGCAAAGGTCTGCTAGAGGCGCTGAAACTGGGCGGCGCGCATGTCGTAATTGATGGCCAAAAAGATGATGGACTGGTTCGAGTACTGGCGGAACCCAACATCATGGCGATCAGCGGTCAGCAAGCCAGTTTCCTGTCGGGGGGCAAAATCTTCATTCCCGTATCACAAAACAACGCTGTCGCCGGTGGACCCGTTATAACGCTGGAAGAAAGGGAGTTCGGCATCGGCGTGAAGTTCACGCCCACCGTGCTGGATGGCACCCGCGTCAACCTGAAGTTGGTAACGGAAGTCTCGGACCTGCAGCAGACTGGTTCGGCGTTCAGTACCGTAAACGACGTCACTTCTGTGCTGCCATCGTTTACGGTACGCAGGGCCGATACCACCGTGCAGCTTAACGATGGGCAAAGCTTTGTCGTTGCCGGCCTGATCCGGAACGACGTCAACGAATCCATCAAGCGTTTCCCCGGCCTCGGTGAAATACCGATTCTTGGTGCATTGTTCCGCAGTACCGAGTTCCAGAAGTCCCAGACCGAACTGCTGTTCGTGATTACGCCGCGTCTCGTCAAGCCTCTGGCAGAAGCTCCCAAACTGCCGACGGACAACCATGTGGTGCCAGGCCGCGTTGGCGTCTACTTGAACGGCAGCATGGAAGGCTGGGCTCACGATCCGGCCCCGGCGACTCCAGCTCCAGCTTCGACTCCGGCAGCCCCAGCTCCAGCAGCTCCTGCTCCGACTACCCCGGTTTCGGTCGCTCCGCTTCCTGCGGTGCCAACTCGTTTGGAGGGTGTTGCTCAGGCCGCGCCTGCTCCTGAAAGCACTGCTCCTGAAAGCACTGCTCCCGGAAGCACTGCTCCCGGAAGCACTGCTCCCGGAAGCACTGTTCCCGAAAGTACGCCTCCAGTTTCAGTCGCACCACTTCCGGACGCCCCAGCTCATTTCGAAGATGACGCTCCGTCAACTGCCACTCCTGCTCCTGAAATCAATGGAAAGGAACAATCATGAAAAAGTATTCAATAGCCCTGTTGCTCTGCCTGTTGGCAGCTTGCTCGACAACCACACCCGACTACGACAGTAAATTCGGCGATGCCGTGCGTGAAGCCAAACTCAAGATGACCATCAACCCGGATGCCGGCAAGAACCCGGACATGGCCATGGGGTTGGACGGCAAGGCGGCCAAGAATGCGATGGTTCGCTATCAAGACACGTTCAAGACACCGCCCGCTGCCGCCAATGTTATCAATATCGGCGGGAGCATGAGTTCTGGCGGTGGAGGAGCCAGCCGCAACTAGGCATAGGGACCGCGCGGTGGAGCGTCTCTGACGCCAGCCGCAGTTTATTCGATACAAAGGAGGGGGCCATGCGCAGTGTTGAACGTCAGAAGGGAGCAGTAATTTTGACCGTTGCCTTTGCGCTGCTATTTCTGCTGGGCTTCATGGCGATCGCCCTGGACTTCGGGCATTTATTCGTGGTCAAAACGGAGTTGCAGACTGCCGTGGATAGTTGCGCCCTGGCGGCAGCACAGGAACTCGATGGTGGCAGCGATGCACTGACCCGCGCCACCAGTGCCGGAAGGACTGCGGGTAATCTCAACAAGGTGAACTTTCAGGGGACCCCGGCGGGGATTGGCCCTGGCGACATTACATTCAGCGACTCCCTGACCGGCGCTTATAGTCCCTATTTCACCCCGGTGGCAAATGCCAAATATGCAAAGTGCACACATACTCAATCGGGTATGGCGCCATGGCTAATGCAAGTGTTGGGAGCTTTCGCAGGCAATGCAGCATATGGCGCGCCGCAAAGTGTACGTGCTGTTGGGGTGGCCACACGTGCCCCGGCGCAAGCTGTCTGCAATGCACTTCCAGTGCAGATAAAGCCGAAGTCGCCCGCGTCCGTCTGCCCGAGTCCGTTCTGGGGCTACTGCCCGGGCGAATGGATACCTTCCCTCTATAACGAGGGGGCGAATAACGCGCCCGCGCAACCAGGGCAATTTGGCTGGGCCAATTTGGATAACACCACAAATGCCAGCGAAACCAAGGCCGAGGTTCTGGGTAAAGTCCCCTGTGACTTGACTACCGGAAGTCCGGTTGGCACTCCCGGCGGCAAAGTGGCGGTGTCGACACAATGGAATAGCCGCTTCGGTCTTTACGTGAATGGCCCGGGCAACCCGAAGATTACCGATGCTGCACCCGATACCAGCGGCTATTCGTATAGAGCCAAAAACTGGCCGAGTCAGGCAAATGCTGTTGGTGATTTCCTGACGAAGCGAGCTGGTTTTCGATCCTACGGTGACACAACGGACACCATCAACGCCGGCAATACGATCACCGGACTAGGCCTAAACAACAACTATAAAGACGCTTTGATGGGGGCCAACAATACATCCCCCAACCTGTTGTCGGTTTATGGCATGGACCGACGCTTGGTGATAGCGCCAATCGTTCCGAATAACACTATCGCTGCCTGGGCGTGCCTGCTGATGTTGCATCCCATCGATGGCCCACAGATGACGGTATACGTGGAATTTGTCGGCGACGCGGCATCAACAACCAGTCCATGCGCGGCTACAGGACTGCCCGGCGGGACCACTGGCCCACGAGTGCCTGTTTTAGTGCAATAGGAGAAGAACACATGAAGAACAAACAAAGCGGTGCGGCACTCGTGGAGTTCGCTTTAGTTCTCCCTTTGTTGCTGATACTTACCTTTATTACCACCGAGTTTGGCCGAGCGCTGTATCAGTACAACATCCTCGCCAAGTCGGTGCGTGATGCGGCGCGATATATGTCGATACAGACGCCCGGCGACACGACAAAATACCCCACAGCGAAAAACCTGGTGGTGTATGGCAATCCGTCCGGCACCGGAACGCCCCTCGTGATCGGACTAGACGATTCGCTGGTGCCTGATCCGACATGGCAATCAGCTGGGGCAGCCCCGGCGATCAATACGGTGACCGTCAAAGTAACCGGCTACACATTTCAGCCCTTGATCCACAGCGCGTTCGGGCTGAACTTCGGCCCTGAGGATGGTATCCCCTTCGCCCCCATCAGCGCAACGATGCGAGGTGCACTGTGAAAGCCAAACAACAAGGCGCCACCGCAGTCGAGTTCGCGCTGGTGCTCATCATCTTTCTGACCTTCTTTCTGGGCATCGTGGACTTCGCACGCATGTTGTGGACCTGGAATGCCGCGAACGAAGCTACCCGCTGGGGAGCACGGATATCGGTGGTATGCGACAAAGGTTCGCCAGCAGTGCTGACTGCCATGCAGAAATTCCTGCCGCAGTTGACGGCATCCAATGTCAAGGTTGATTGGTATGACGCAACCGGCGCCATTAGCACCAGCTGTGACTTTGCGAGTTGCGCTGGGGTAAGCGTGAGCATCACCGGACTCAATTACCAGTGGATATCCCCCATCGCTGGCGCTGCGGCGCTCGCCCCGATACCAATGCCCGGCTTTTCTACCTACTTGCCCCGGGAAATAATGGGGCAAGACCCCAATAGCAGTTCGGTTTGCAGTTAGCACTTAACCAGGAGCCCCAAAATGAAAATCACCGTCATTTCTCCGAGCACCCAGTCTCTGCAAGAGATCAGCGCAATACTTGAGCACGCCAACCCGTCGCACCGGGTCACTCTCCATGAAGGCGGGATCAGCAGGCTGCGCGCGCTGAGCGAGCAGGAGCATCCGGACGTGATCGTCGTGGAAGGGATGTGCCACGATGCCAGCGAGCTTGCGCCTATCGAAGCCATCACCACCAGCTACCCACAGATGACCATCATCATGCTCTGCTCGCAACATACCTCCGAGTTTCTCATCAACGCCATGCGCGTCGGCGTGCGCGAAGTGCTGCCGTCGCCGGTAACCAAGGTGGCCCTGGAAGCGGCGCTAGTCCGCACGGAATCGAAACTGGGCCTGCGCGGCAGCCAACGCACCGCACGAGTCGTCGCATTAATCTCCTGCAAGGGTGGTAGCGGCGCCACATTCCTGGCCACCAATTTGGGCTATCAGTTGAGCAGGGAAGACAAGAAGGTATTGCTGATCGACCTCAACCTGCAATATGGCGAGGCGGTGCTGACTGTGCACGACCACAGGGCGACCACTGACATTGCCGACGTCGCGCGCAACTTGTCCAGGCTGGATGCTTCGTTCCTGAGCGCGTCCACGGTACAGGTTGCGCCCAACTATGAAATTCTCGCCGCGCCCGAAGACGCCGCGCAATCGCTGCAGATCAAACCGGAGCACCTGGACGCCATCCTGAACCTGGCGATCAACCAGTATGATTTCATCATCCTCGACGTCAGCAATAATCTGGATGATCTGACCATCAAGGCCCTGGACCGGGCCCACAACATCTTCTTGGTTGTGCAGATGTTGCTGCCCGACGTGCGCAATGCCAATCGAATGATGACCATATTCCGCTCGCTGGGATATACGCAGGACAAGATCGAACTGCTGGTCAACCGCTACATGAAAAACGCGGAAATCAATCTGCACGATCTGGCTGCCAGTTCTGGTATCAACAGGATGCGCACCATACCCAACGGTTACAAGGAGGTGGCCAAAGCCATCAATCAGGGGGTGCCGCTGGAAATGGTGTCCAAGTCCAGCGCGGTAAACATTGCTCTTAAAGAGTTGGCGGAGTCCCTTCTGCCAAAGGCCGATCAGGCACAAGGCGGGCTGTTTAGCCGGTTTTTGAGGAACTAGAAAATTCAACCCTGGGAAATTCAACAAAAGAGAGGCCACGTCATGGGAACGACTAATATCAGGGAGTTGCTAATCGCGAGCAAACAAGAAGAACAGAAGCCGGTGGCGGCTGTGCTCGCCGAACAGCCAGCGCCGCAGCGCGCGGCGTCCGCTTCAACCGAAGCGTATGTCAAGCTCAAGAACAAGCTGCATCTGCAGATTCTGGACAAGGTGGATTTGGCCTCATTGGAGACCATGTCGGAGATCCGATTGCGCCAGGAAATCGCCGCGCTGGTCGAGCATATGCTTGCCGAAAACCCGGCGCAGATCAACGACCATGAACGACGTTCGCTGGTTCGCGACATCCAGAATGAAATGCTCGGACTGGGACCGCTGGAACTGCTGATGGCCGACCCGACTGTGTCCGATATCCTGGTCAACAGCTACGACCAGGTCTATGTCGAGCGCAAAGGCCGGTTGGAACGGACCGATGTCAGCTTCACCGACGACAAGCACCTGTTGCGCATCATCGACAAGATCGTTTCCCGCGTCGGCCGGCGCGTAGACGAGTCCAGCCCGATGGTCGACGCGCGCCTGCCGGATGGTTCCCGCGTCAACGCCATCATTCCGCCGATCGCACTGGATGGAGCCATGGTGTCGATTCGGCGGTTCGCAATCGTCCCGCTGAAGATGACCGACCTGGTCAACGGCTACAAGTCGCTGACGCCCGATATGGCGTTGATGCTGGAAGGCCTGGCCAGGTCGAAGACCAACATGCTTATTTCCGGCGGCACTGGTTCGGGCAAGACCACGCTGCTCAACATCCTCTCCGGCTACATTCCGGAAACGGAACGTATCATCACGATTGAGGACGCTGCGGAACTGCAACTGCAACAGCCGCATGTAGTCCGGCTGGAAACACGCCCGCCGAACATCGAAGGCAAGGGCGAAATCAGCCAGCGGGCCCTGGTGCGCAATGCACTGCGGATGCGCCCGGATCGCATCGTGATTGGTGAAGTACGCGGCGCAGAGGCAGTGGACATGATGCAGGCCATGAATACCGGCCACGAAGGCTCGATGACCACCATCCACGCCAACAACCCGCGCGACGCCATTTCTCGCCTGGAGAACATGGTCAGCATGGCCGGATTCAGCCTACCGCACAAGGCGACCCGGCAACAGATCGTCTCCGCCATTACGGTTATCGTGCAAGGAAACAGACTGTCGGATGGCCAGCGCAAGATCACCAGCATCCAGGAGATCACCGGCATGGAGGGCGAAATCATTACCATGCAGGAAATCTTTGCCTTCCGGCAGACAGGCGTTGATGCCAAGGGCAAAGTAACCGGACACTTCCAGGCCACCGGCATCCGGCCAAAATTCGCGGACAAGCTGCGGAGCCAGGGCATTGATCTGCCGGATTCGATCTTCGACCCGGCCAACCGCTACGAATGAGAGGGAGGCGCACATGAGCAACCTTCTGGCAAACAATTTTTTTCTCGTCTTCGCAGTTGTGGCCTTCGTCGCTGTAGTGCTTTTGATCGAAGGCCTGTACATGATGTGGAACTCGTATAAAGGTCCGGAAGCCAGGAAGATCGAGCAGCGCCTACAGGCCTTATCGGCAAGTCTCGACCACAGCGAACGGGCAGCCGTGCTGAAGGATCGGTTGCTGAGCGAGGTACCGGCAATTGAGAAGTTGCTGCTCGGCATCCCGCGCATCAACAATCTGGACCGTTTCATCGCGCAGTCTGGCCTGGAATGGACCGTGGCCAAACTATTGTGGCTTTCGCTGCTATTTGCGATAACGATCTACGTTGCCCTCTCCTTTGTCAGCGTAATGCCCCAGCTAAGGTTGGGACTGGCGCTAGCTGCCTTCCTTCTGCCCTGGGCTTTTGTGCAATGGAAGCGCAACAAACGCTTGCGCAAGCTGGAACAACAATTGCCCGACGCATTGGACCTGATCGGTCGGGCATTGCGCGCAGGCCATGCGCTGCCGTCCGGACTGCAAATGGTAGGGGATGAAATGCAGGACCCGATCGCCAACGAGTTCCGCATCATGTATGACGAAATAAACTTCGGCGTTTCAATGCAGCAGGCATTGACCAATCTCACCGAACGGGTGCCGAGCACTGACGTGCGCTATTTTGTCGTCGCAGTACTCATTCAACGCGAAGCGGGCGGCAACCTGACTGAGGTTCTGGGTAACTTAAGCACATTGATCCGCAATCGTCTCAAGTTTCACGCCAAGGTCAAAGTGCTGACCTCCGAGGGGCGCATGTCGGGATGGGTAATAGGACTCCTGCCATTTATTCTGGCCGGTCTTCTCAATTTTGCCAATCACGACTTCATCAGCGTTTTGTGGACCGACCCTGCCGGAATCATGATCACCAATATCTTGCTAGGGATGATGGCGATAGGTGCCATCTGGTTGTACAAACTCTGTCAGATTCGGGTTTGAATTTGAACTCAGACGAGAAAGGCGGCCCAACATGTTAATCTACGGCGCAATAATTTTCCTCTTGGTAACCTTGGTGAGCGCAAGCGCAATCGCTTTGCTCTTCCCCAATAAATCTCAGCAGCGTTTACAGGAATTGGTGCCCTCAGCGGAAAAGAGCAATTGGGTAAAGAAGGTCGTTCGCATTGCGGGCCCGCTGGCCAAACTATCGAGCCCGGAAGGCGATTGGGAAAACTCGCCGCTCCGGGTCAAGTTCATCAATGCCGGCATTCGGAGTGCGAACGCCCCCACTCTCTTCTACGCAGCCAAAACACTTCTCCCCCTCGTCTTTACTTTCGTGGGCTACTTCGCGCTGCAGATAGCGGATACCAGCCTTGATCGCAACACGCTGATTTTGTATCTGCTGATCCTGGCGACAATAGCCTGTTACCTGCCCAACATTTTGCTAAACCGTGCCATCAAGGCGCGCAAGCGCGAGATCTTTGAAAACTTCCCCGACGCAGCCGATTTGATGCTTGTCTGTGTTGAGGCGGGCCTGGGATTGGATGCTGCATTGGTGAGGGTCGCCGATGAAATGAGAATCACGAGCCAAGCGCTGACGGAAGAAATTCACCTGACCACCCTGGAAACTCGCGCCGGTAATACGCGAGCACAGGCGCTGCGTAATCTGGGCCTGCGCACCGGGGTGGAGGAAATCAATACCTTTGGGTCCATGTTGTCGCAAGCGGACAAGTTCGGCACCAGCATTGGCGAATCGTTGCGGGTATTCTCCGATGACTTGCGCCACAAACGGCAAATGCGCGCCGAGGAACTTGCCGCCAAACTCCCCACCAAGATGCTGTTTCCGCTGGTGCTGTGCATCTTCCCGTCCATCAGCATGGTTATCCTTGGACCGGCCGGTGTGCAGGTCTATCGTATCATTCTGCCGATGCTGGCCGGGCAACACTGACAATCCGCAACTGGGCTCCCCAGGAAACCTTGGAGAAGAACGTCAATTTCTCGGGGGCTCAAATACCAGCCGATTGATTTTGAATGGTGCGAAAGGAGAGACTCGAACTCTCACGCCTTACGGCGCTGGAACCTAAATCCAGACTTTCAAGAATTACGCCGCTCTGCAATCCTTTAGCCATAAGGCTTTCCGTTGTTATCCAAATAATTTCATGGCAAACTGTGGCAAATTTCAAACCACGGGCGAAATGACATGGCCGCAAAGAAATATCCAGACACCAAGGAAAAGAATATCACGCAGATTGGTGATTGCAGCTTCCGGGTGCGAATCAAATCTGGCGGCATCAAGGCCGACAAGGTCTTCGACGATCTGGTCTCTGCCGTCACTTACCGGAATGGCTTGCGCTACCGGCAGGCAACAGATCCGGTCGAGGCAAAGATTCATTCGGCAGCGGTCGCGGCAACTTTCAACAAGACGGTTGGCGACGGCTTGCGCAAGTATTTGGCGGAGGTCACGCCACGAAAAAAAGGAGCAAAGGACGAGGCTTACCGGATCGGCAAGATCCTGCGGGACTGCACGATCACCAACCGGCTCATGCAATCCATCGGCGCAGAAGACATCGACCAGTATCAAGACGAGATCGGCGGCAGTGAGAACAACCGGCGCAAGTATTTATCCATCATTTCGCATCTGTATTCGACGGCCGCCAGGCGGAAAGACTGGCGCTGGCCGGTCACCAATCCGATCACAGATCGCTATGAATTACCAAGCAATGGCAAGCCACGCGAGCGCCGGTTACACAAGCGAAACGGCGTTGACGAGTACCAGTTACTCCTGGATGCATTCGCTCCAGATCCGGAATTTCAGAGCGCATTCGTCATCGCGGTCGAGACTGCGATGCGACAGTCCGAGCAGCTTAATTTGATGATAGAGGACATCAACGTCACCGGAAGAACTGCGAAGTTGTGGGAGACGAAAAACGGCGAGCCGCGCAATACGATTTTCAGTCGCACCGCCATGTCTCACATCAAAAAACTGATCGGCGAGCGCAAAACTGGCAGGCTTTTTAACTTCGGCAAGTCTCAACTGCGCAAAAAATGGGAAGACGCTCGCGCGGCGATTGGTGCGCCGGATCTGCACTGGCATGATCTGCGCCATGAGGGGACGTCGAGACTGTTTGAAAAAGGTTTAAATGTGAAAGAGGTTCAGCTCATCACCGGACATAAAACATTAACTGAGTTAATGAAATACGTCCAGCCACGTCACGAGCTGATACTGGATAAGCTGGACGCTGCGAATTAAAGCTTCCGCCCTGTTGATTTAGTCATACCGGTATCCCGCGTTGATATTCCTGAACCTCGCGCTCGAACTTGCGACCTAGTTCGATCATTTCGACGTCGTGTTTGAACTGCTTGATTTCAGCCGGCGTCCACCAACAATAAATCATCACTAAAAATTCAAAGTATTCCCGGATCGGTATATGTTGATGCGGTAAATGGCGGATCAGATTGTCGATCTCATCTTCACTTATTGGCGTTGTTGATGCGCTCGCCGCGAAGTGCCGGGCTAATATCGATTTTGCCTCGCCGGTCAGCCGAGACGCCCAAGCTTCAACCTCCACCTCGTTCTGCGCATTGGAAATGATCCGTGCGTATTCGCTTATCACGTTCATACCGGCCTCCCAGGTTAAATATTTCCCAATTCCTTCAGCAACTCCCGCATCAGCCTGGCCTGCCGTTTAGTCATCGGTGCCGGTGCCGGCACTACCTTGGCTGGTGCTTGCGCCTTCTTCGCCTCCTTCGCCTCCAGTGCGATTTTTAACCGCGCTAGGCCCTCCGCAATCTCAGTAGTCATTACCTTAGTCATAACCTTTCCAGCCTTTCCAGCCTGGCGGCCATGATCCGCTCGACGATCTGTTGCATCGCTGTCGCATCGTCGCCATCGATCGGGATCTCACCGTAGTCCGTATGGATCGCAAAGCCAGCCGACATGGCAGGGATACGCTTGTTGATCGTGTATTGCAGTTCCTCAATCCGGGCGTCGCGCAATGCCGCGATGGCTGCTGCATTATGAGCGCTCATTTCATGCCCCCGGCCTTTTTGGCGTCCAAGATGAGCCGGATCATGTGGCTGCGGATCTCGTCAGCCGGCCTCGTGCCGAAGGCTTTGCATGCCTCCCCGAAATCTTGTTTGAGTTTGCAATTCATGCGCACGTCATACCCCTTGCAGTCCATCTGAGCGTTCAGGTAACCCAAAGCGATTTCAAGCTCATCATTCTTTGCCATGATTTACCCTTAGCCCGCTTTATGCTGGCGTGTTTTAATCAATTCCGCGACAATCTCCTGGCGCTCCGCCAGCGTTAGCGGCTTCGGTAGGCAATCGTAGTCTCTCAGTTGCGATGCCGTCACGGTGCCGGTCAACGCCATCAGGTCTGCGTCCGTCATGTCGGCCCTCACCTTGCCACTCAAAATGTGGACCGCGCACTCCCCCAAAAAAGTTGTAACTTGCATGTTGTGTCTCCTTGTTGGTTGAAAGGTCAATCTCCTTGTTGATCTGTTGCGGCGACGCGCTTAGCGCCCGCGATCGAGCGATGGAATCACATACCAGGTTGGTTTCGGCGGATATTAGAAATTCCAGCTTGCGCCGCGCCTCTTCACCGTTGTAAAGATCCCACAACTCTTCAATCACCACCGCGGCCTTAGCTTCGGCGAGTGATGGAAATACATAAGTGGTAAATAATTCCGGATTGCTGTTGAGTGCTTTCACCAGGTCGGCAAATCGTTCTTCTAATTCCGGATTGCTGTTGAGTGCTTTCACCAGGTCGAAAAATCGTGAACCCCTGGCGTGAAGGTGCTCGTAGATAAAGCGACAAACCAACAATCGTTTATTACATGCTGCGAAGCAATACGGCTGCGTAAACAAGGCGCCGTCGAGAGTTATGCTTGGATGAGGAGTTTTTTCACCCTCTTCGGTTGGTGTTGGTATAAACACACAAAAAACAAACTCCTCGATATTCATGTCGTATCTCCTTGTCCTGGGGAAATGCCGTGCTTCCATGATTCGCATTATACACTCCGCTTGTAGCATGTCAAGCCATTTGTCCGGACATCCGACGAACGGTAGGTACATAGCACACCTTTGCGCAAGCCTTATAAACAAAGGGTTTGCGCGGTGGTGTGTCAAGGTTAATTTTCCAAATTAAGACCGACGAGTGGTAGCGGGTTTGGATCTCGCCAAGCGCCGCAGGCGCGCCCCGCCGCTCTCCGCCCTCACCCGCCACCCCCTTGCAGACGGTTTTGATTTTCGTCAGCACCCCGCTGCGCCCTGGCGCTTGCCGCAACCTTCATCCGTCGTCCGCAAGCGGACCGGGTTCGGGCGTTTTTTTGTGCCGCTTATCTGATTTTGCTTGCCTATTTTACACGCCGCTTGTAGTGTGGAGGCATGCGCAATTGGCGCGAAACCAAAGGAGACTGCCATGGTTGATTGGGCAGAAATCGAAAGGAAGCAGAAGCAGGCGATTCGCGAAGAGGAGGCGAATACTCGCCGTATTGCCGATCAGCTTTTTGAGCAGGAGCAGAACCAGCTGGCGGCATGGTGGGATGAGCAGAATCGCATTGAGGCGTCTGAGCGCGAGAAGCAAGCGGCTGCGGATGCGAGGGATTCCGCAAAGGCGGAATTCGATGCCAAGAAGGCAAATGCCGAGCAAGCCGCAAGCTGGCAGGCATACAAGGATCGGGCTGTGACTGATGGCTTGATCGCTGCGCAGGAGGCTGGCGATCCTGAAGCTGAATCATTCATGCAGCGGCATCAAGAAGACCTGGAGAGTCGTGCGAGGGATAACGCACGCAACCGCGAACGCCTGGATGAGCGTGCCCGCCAGGCGAAGGAAGACTATGACCGCGACTTCAATCGCAAGATGGATGATCGCAAACAGGAAGCCGACCGCGCTCGCGAACGCGCGAATGAGCAGAGCCGACAAGCTGAGCAAGCACGGCAGGAACGCCTGCAGCAGGAGGTTCAAGATCGCGCACAAGCTCAACAGGAAGAGGAGCGGCAACAGCAGGAAGGTACGCTGCCGGCTGGCGTTGCTCCTGAGCAAGCTCAAGATGTTCGCCAGCAGGAAGATCAAGCTGACAAAGGGGAACAACAAGCTCAAGCGGATCGCCACGCCAAAGAGGAACAGGCCAAGGATGTTCGCCAGCAAGAGGATCAAGCCGCAGAGCCTGAACAAGCTGCCACCCAGTCGGAAGCTGAGCGACAGCAAGTCAACGAGGAGCGCCAGAGATCAATGCGCGAAACGCTGGCTGCAAATGGGCGTGAGCAGCAGACCTACGCACCGCCGCAGGAAGAAGAAGAAGAACAGCAGCAATACCAGGCATAGACGTTAACTCGATGCGACCTGTGCCGAAATGTATAGGTCGTTTTTTTCTTGCCTCTTTTACACGCCGCTTGTAGTATGCAGGCAAGTAAGCGCACTCTGCCGTATTGCAGAGGAAAATTTCAGGAGGTTGTCATGCTTGAATACCTTGCCAGGATTGATATGAAGCGAATCCTGTTCGTCCTCCCCCTTCTCCTGTCTGGTTGCGTGACAGCTGACGGCGCTGGTGCATCAGTCGGTACTGGCGCTGGTAGCGCAATCAAGGGAGTAGGGACGTTTTTTCATTCCGCATTCGTCAACCTGAAGGATCACATCAAGCAGACGGACGCTGAACTCGCCGAGGCTCAGCATCAGTGCGAGGCGCTCACGGCGCGCAAGATCGCTTGTGATGTAAAGACTGTGAAGGTGTCCAGCACCGAGGACGGCGTCACGCGCAGCCGTGTTGAGCTGGATAACTTTGCGGTCAAGTCAGTCGTTGCGGATGCCGTCTCTGCCGTTGCTCTCACTGCTCACAAGTCCGCATTCGACGGAGTGATCGTGCTTGTCGCGGATGCCGGCAAGCAGGCGCACATCAGGGATGACATCGAGCAAATAGTCGGACGCGACGGCGTACAGATTGTCACATATACGCCGCAAGAGACCGGCAAGAAGGCCGGCATTGTGTGGGTTCCGAAACACATCAATAAAAAGGAGAGCTGATATGAGCACGTTTTATGCGGAGGTCGTTGCAGCCATCGCCGAGGGCACGGCTGGTAAGCCCGTACCGGTGACATTCGTTGAGAAACAGGAATTGCTGGAATCGCCGGAACCGGAGATCGAGATCTCTGGTGCCGATGTGTTTTCATCCGAAGTGCCGGCCAAGACCAGTTTCGACCGCAAGAAGGTGTTGATCGCCGTTGGCGTCTTTGCTGTGGTGGCAACTGCCGCATGGTTTGGGATGCGGCCTGCCGTCAATGAAGATGGCGAGGATGCCGCCTCGTTGGCGGCTGCAGCCCGGCCGATTGCTCCCGTTGTAGCTCCTGCGCCAGTCGTCGAGGCATCAACTCCAGCGGTGGCTCCCGAAGTTAAAGCGCCTGCGCCTGTGGTTGTGCAAGAGCCAGCGCCAGCACCTGTGCAAGCCCCTGCACCCGTAGTGCAAGCCCCCGCACCCGCTGTCCATGCGCAGAAGGCTCCAGCACAAGAGCCAGCACGCAAGGCACCTAACCTGCTGGATCGCGAGACCGCAAAAGGTCTGGATTTATTGAAATAGTTCTCGTTTTATACGCCGGCTGTAGTTTCGCGGCGTGGTCTTTCTAACTTTACTGGAGGCTATATGAACAAGGAACAATTGCTGGAGCAATTCAAGTCGATGAAAGAGGCGCTGATGCGCGCCGCCATGCGCGAGGCGAATGCTGTCTCGCCTGCGTCCGAGATTTCACGGACATCACGCGCTCGCGCCAAGCTGGGGCTTTTGTTGTGGGGTCGTTTCATCGGCTTGTCGCAGAATGGCAAGCCTGTCGAGCTACCTGCCGAGATCTTTCACGAGGTCGGTGATCGCGTGATGCCTAACCGCAACCAGGATACACAGTATGCCGTGAAGCAGCGCGTGATGATGAACCTGATTCGCGCGCAGATGGTTGTTGTCGAGGCGGCGCTGGTTAAGAGCTTTATCGTCGCTTTCTGCTTCTTGTCGTTCATGGTTGGGTTGGTCTGGATCGACCCGACCAATACCGCATGGTATGCCGAGCACGTCGCCAATGCTGACGAGAAGGCCAAGCAGGTAGTGATGGGCATCGCCGTTGCCATTGCTGTCGGCATCGCGTTTATTTCGTTTCGTTCGCGCAAGTCTTAATCTCAAGGAGGATGCCATGAATTTGAACGCTTTAAATTTGCTGAACACTCAGCTGGAGCCGATCATCAGGGATGTGAACCGCACGATGGATATGGTTGCCGCACGTCACGATATTTCGCCGGTCGCACCGCCAGATCTGCGCGAGGAAGCGCCGCTGTTCAATTACACGCCGGACGGCGCGCCAGTCTCGTCCTTGCTCCTGCCTACTGATTTCACTCGTGGCCTGGATCAGCCCGCAGGTATGCTGCTGGTCATTGTACTTGCCATTGCGATCCTCGCTGGTGCGGGCGTTGTTACCGGCATTACCGGCTTGACGGTAGGCTGTGCCGATCTGCTCGGCAAGTTTGGTATTCCCGCCCTCGCCTCAGCGCCTATCATGATGTTCATCGTCTCCGCCCTGGGCATCACGGCTGTGCTCAGCGCTTTCTTCGGCAAGACAGGTTTACTCGCCGGCTTGTGGGCTGTGCTGCTGTCGCCGCCTTTTGCCTTGATCGGTGCGGTGGTTGCCTTCTTCCTGCCCTCTACCGCACGCGGTGGCAACGAGGCTCTATCTGTTGGGCGTGATGAAGCGCTCTATCGCCAGACCATCGACGATATGTCGTCGAGCATGTACTTGAAGGACTGGCGCAATACCGTGCGAATCAAGCACAAGCAAGCCGAGACTGCGGCGCGCGACAAGACCAGGTTCATCGCATTGGGACGCGCTACCGGTTATTTCAAAGACCACGGCGACCCCTATGCACCCGAGTCGGGCACTGTGTTCGGGTACGCCGTCGACGATATGTCCATGCACACGGCTATCATGGGCATGACCGGAACCGGCAAGACTGTGCTGATCAATCGCATTGCGAAGCAGATCTTCCAAGCGACGGATTCTGGCGCTCTGGGGCTGTGTGGCAAGGGCACGGGAGCTCGTGAGCTGGTTGGTCTGGATGAGAACTATGTACTATTGAATCCGGAGACCTCTAAACTTGCCCTGTTCGCCGGTATGGGTGCGATGGATGTAGTGGATGCACTGGCGGTCGTGGATGCGAAGTCTGATCCGTTCTTCACCGACCTGACTCGCACTCTGTTGAAGGCTGCGACCGTGTTGCTGAAAGCGCTGGCGGATGCGAAGGTCGAAGGCTTCAAGTTCACGCCGTCGCATTTGTATCGCTTGCTGGAATCCAACGGCACAATTGGCGGCGGCAAAGATCGCGTGAAGCATGGGCAGTATCGCCAGGACGCGATCAATGCTGCTTTCGATATGCATCAGCGGATGGACAGGAAATCTTCGATGTTGCTAAATGCGATTGATTTTTTCGAAAATGCATGGCAGGCAACTCAAGGCGCGGAGAAGACGTTCGCTGCCGTGCAGGGCACTTATAAGAACTGGCTTGAGCCTTTGTTCTCGCACGAGTCGATCATTCAATGGGCTGAATGCGATGAGGGCGTCGATGTAACCGAATGCCTGCAGGGCAAACGTATCGGCATCGACGTTCCCGGTATTGTGTATGGCTTCCCCGCCGCCGCCATCATCACAAACCTGGTTCGCCAGCGTGTCTATACTGCGCTGAAGCGTCGTGGCAACGGATGGCGCAATGTTGCCGGCCAGAAGCCGGTACTGCTCCTGATCGACGAAATGCACCTCGTCTGGCAGGCTGAAAGCGGCACGGGTATGGATGACAACAGCATGGTGTCCATCGCTCGTTCGCTCGGTGGCATCTTCTTGGTCGGCACGCAGTCGGTTAATTCACTTCGCGCACGCTTCGGCGAAGACAAGACCAGAGAGGCTCTTGGCAACTTCCGCAACTTCGGCTGCTACGAAGCGGACATGGAGACGACGGATTATGTGTCAGGTCGTATCGGCGCGATCAATCGTCCGATTGACACGATCTATGATGTCGACGATGAAGTGGCCGGTATCAATGTAACTGCCGCGTTGTCTCGCGAGTACATGACGCCGCACAATTTCGGCGGTCGCACTGGCAGCGATGCCGCGTCGTTTGCCAAGAGGCTGATCAAGAACACACCGCTGCGTTTCGCTGTCGGTGCCCAGTCTGATACCGCGATCGATGATGTGCATGCTGCCAAGATCCAGACTCTCGGCAATCGCGCGCTGGCGACTCACGCTGTGGCGACGGCGGACGAGCTGAATATCATGCTGTCTGAACGCTTTGCATGTGTGTTTGTTGCGCAGCGTGCCGGATGCAAACGCCGCGACGTGATCATCGTCGATCCAAATGATGACATCGAAGAGATGGCTGCATGATCCACATGCCGCGAGTATAATGCTCGCGGCGTTTTTAAAGGGGAATGCAATGGCAAGGAAAGCGGCGGCGGTGCTGGGTAGAAAACTTGGCGAGCCCGAATCAGACGATCCGTTCATCGCGCTGATCAAAAAGGCGTTGAAAATGCCGGACACGCCATACATGCGGGATGTCGCAAAAAAAATCGGATACGCAGAGACATCCCTGGGCGACTTCTATCATGGCCGCTCTAAGCAGATCCCGGTCATCAAACAGATCCGACTGTGCCTACTGGTGGGCATGACATCCGACGAAACGATTAATTTCGTTCTTAAGTACGAGAAAAAGAAGCCGGTCTATAGCCGCATTAAGAAAAGCGACCTACTGGCTCAGGGCATGTCGCAAGAGCAGGCTGATGAGTACATGAAAAAATACTTCAAGGTCGCTGAGCGAAAGCGAAAAACACCAGCGAAGTGAAAAGCCTCCGCGAGGAGGCTTTTTGTTTCAGGCAGGTACGTGTTTTTTGACCTGCTCCATCAAAAACTCGATCTGCTGAGTCATACTGTCAATGTTGCCGGTATGCTGAGGAAAGCGAGCAACATAGGATTCGCGCTCTTTCACTTTGTTTTCCAGCTCGGCGAGCAATTGAGTAGGCGTCATCCAGCGGAAATGTTCAGTGTAACGATTCGTTTTGACTTTCATTAATGGCTCAAATCCCCCGCACTGCTCCGCGCCGTACTTGTTGACGAACTCCGCAAAGTGTCCCACAAAGAATGTTTCTGTAGTGTGTGATTCATCCTTCCAGTTGCGAATGATCTTTTCCGCCTTCAGCTGGCCGTCTTCTTGGACGGTGTAGCGATATTCGGTGTCGCCGTGGATCTCGTGGGATTCCGTGATCTCGGCGTTGTCGTTCGCGCGAAGGAACTGCGTAGCCAAGCAGCCTCGCTCGTTCTTCGCATGCAAGAGATTCCATAAGTAAGAAGCTGCCCCTTCCGGATAGCCGTCATGGTGAATGTAAATCGTGGTCGGGTGGCCGTCGTTGATGAATTGATACGTTGCGCGTGTGCTCATGATTTGGTCCTTTGATTAGTGGGTTGTGGTGCAGTAGAAAAACATTTGCTCTTGGTGAGCCTCAGGGTGAAGATTTGCTGAAGGTTTGTGATGGATAGCGAACATGGTTTTCCTTTCGTTTTAACTTTTGCTCTCGGAGCCGCCTCGCAGAGGCAAGCGATTAAGCGTTGGTGAGGAACGAACCGGAAAGCCCAGCAGGGATGAATGACAAACCAGAGACGTGGAATAAAGCGCTACACCTTTATGCCGCGAAAGCTCGCAGGCTTGGCGTGAAGACGTGCCTAAAGGATTTCAGAGAGGAGCGAGGTTGGTGGCTTCGAAGCAATAGGTCAGAAAGAGATCGCTGACATCGTGGGACAAACCTTCAGATATGTTCTGCCTGTTCTGGTTAATTTATCGCGATGTCGAAATGAGTGCGGCGGATGGACTGAACGTTGTGCAAATCGCAGTAGCTTGCGGATGCGCGTGAGCGTTCGTGATGGCTCAACAGCTAACGATCGAGTGCATGGCGATGGTTTTCACTTTTATCGTGGTGTTGAGTGCGATTCTGTTCTTTGCGCGATGCACGTCGATAAAAAACCCCGCCAAGGCGGGGTTGGGTGGGTCGGTGTTAGTTGTAGTTTCACCGAGTTAGCATCCCTTCAATTCCTGGACATATTCATCCAACGCCTTTGCCGCTTCGCGGTAATTCGGCATATGCCTCTTCATGCGCGACCAAAAGGATTTGGAATGGTTGGGTATCTGGGTGTGAAGCAGTTCATGCAGCGCGACGTAATAGCCAGCGGATGGCGGTACCAGAACCAGCCGCCAGTTCAGGGAAATGTTTCCTTGCCGTGAGCAATTTCCCCATTTCGTGCTTGAGTCGCGGACATACACGCGGCCATTAAACGGGAGGTTGTGCTCATGCGCCAATTGCGCCACAAGATCATTCAGTACGATTCTGGCATAGCGCCGATACCATTTCCGCATGGTCGGAGGCTCGTTAAGCGGCAAGCCAGATTCGATAATTTTCGATGCGTGATTAACCCGTGTCTTTATCCCGGCCCGGTAGAAGAAACCATATGGCTCGCCATGCAGCAATATCGTGTGGGGCGTTGGCATCAGGTTAACCGCGCGACGGCTTCGTTCAGAGAAATATGCCCGTTGCTCCTCGACCCAGCCGGCTTTGCGGGCATAAAGGTCACCCACCTGATCTGGCGATAATCCCTGCGGCACGATAAAGCGCACCTGACCGCTTTCGGATACGCGCAACCGGGCATGTTTCACCTTGCGCGGCTCAATGCTGACGAAGGCAGGCAGAGTCATGGAACCTCCTTACTCCAGGCCATAATGCTGGATCAGCCGCTTGATCAAGACATCCAGCAATTCATCGTTATCCGCAATTCCGGCTTGCTCATAGGCATCGTCCAGCGCCAGCACCTTAATGTCCGGCCGCAGCCGCTTGAGCTCTTGCGGGTTATCCTGCCAGCCTGCATACGCCCTGCGCTTGGCCAGTTTGGTAAGCGCGCCGGAAAACGCGCGCACCAAGGCATCGTCGAATTTATCGCCCAGTGCGCGCTTGAGTTCCATATACACATCGAACTCGCAACGCTCGGCAAAGCCCATGCGCTCTGGCAGGCTGGCGACGTCATCCAGCTCCTGATACAGCCCGGCCAGTTCTTCGAGAATCTGTTCAATGGACTTCGCGTGCTGCGCCTTCTCTTTGATCAACTGCTCCAGCCTGTCCTGAAATTCGTAATACACGGGACTTTCTGCCTCATGAATACGAATCACCGTCTCGATGTCGCGGATGATTTTCTCCGCCTTGTCGTCCGGCGATAGCTTGGACGATTCCAGGTTCTCGATGTAGCGCGCATCGATGGATACTTCCGGCAGATGCCCACGGAATTTGATGAGCTTGATGGAGTCGTGAATCAGCTTACGCGTCTTCGCGGCGTAGATTTCCGCATCGAAGTCGATGCGTTTGAACTCTTCCAGATAGATTTCATAAATCTCGCACAGCCACTGGTAGCGAGTGCGATGTGGCAGCAGGCCGGGGTGCGGCGAAACCGCCTCCCATAGTTGCAGCACATCGCGAAAGCTGCCCTCGAATACACCCTGATCCAACGTGGAAAGCACGCGCACGATGGCGATGCTGCACTCGTAGCTATCCTCAAGCTTGATCCCCGCAAACGGGAGCATCGCCTCTTCCAGTACATCGGGAAAGGTATCAACCAACTTAGCTACGTCCTCAAATTCACCGATGTCCGCCGGATCGTAGGCCAACGCCTCCATGTAATTCTGGAAGATACCCACATAATCCACAATGCGGCCAAACTCCTTGGCGACCTTGGTTACCTTGTCATCGTATGGGCGGTTGGTACGTGCCACAGCTTGCAGCAAATTGTGATCGCGCAAGGGCGAATCGAGATACATGGTTTGCTCAATAGGTGCATCGAATCCCGTTAACAGCATGTTGCAGACGATCAGAATCTTAAGGTTATTGCCGCGCCCTCGCTCTTCATCCGTCAGCCGTTTCTTGAAATTCTGGATGATTGTCTTGCGCTCGCTGTCCTCAAGGTAGTGAGGGCTGTAGAGCTTATATCGCTCTTCCTCGTCGTAATGGCTCTGGGAGAAGACGATGCACAACTCGGATGGGTCAAAGAACTTCACCAGCGCATCGTAGTAACGCACGCAAGCTTCCTTATCACAAGCCACGACTTGCGCCTTAAGACCCAAGGGTTCCACTACTTCGCGGTAGTCCTTGGCCATGTCTGCCGCCAGTATTTCAATACGATCCGGGTTTTTCAGGAACGTACGCCACGGCCTCACCCGGCGTTGCACCGCCTCTTTTTGGTCTTCGTCCAATTCACCGGTGATGTCTTGCCACCCCTGTTTGAGCTTGTCCTTATCGAGCTGCTGATCAAGGGGGCCGAAGGTATAGCGGATCGGCTTGGTCGCGCCGTCTTCAATGGCATCCTGAATGCTGTAGCGGTCAAGGTAGTGTTCTTTCTTGCCATCGGGGCTTTGGGCGCCGAATTCCCGATGCGTCTTAGGTATCGGCGTACCAGTAAAGGCGAAGCGGCGGGCATTGGGCAGTACCGCTTGCAGCTCCATCTGGTAGTCGCCGTATTGGCTGCGGTGCGCCTCGTCGATCAGCACCACTGTGGTGTCGCGGTCGTCACTCTTGATGTGCCCCGCCACTTCGTTGAATTTCTGAATGGTGGTGATAATCACCGCCCCCGGACGCTGCTCGATTAACGCCTTCAATTGCGGGATGGAGACCGGCACGATGGTGTTGGGAAATTCGCAATCGTCGAAGGTGCCGCCCAGTTGCTCGCGCAAATCCTTCCGATCCACCACGATATACACCGTCGGGTCGGCCAGCTTGGGATTGGTGCGCAGCTTGTAAGCCGTGTACAGCATGGTCAGGCTCTTGCCTGAACCTTGCGTGTGCCAGATCACACCTTGCTTGAGGTCGGTGTTCGCCACCCGGTTCTGGATGCGGTTGGCCGCACGCAATTGCTGGTAACGCGCCACTTTCTTGATCTTGCCTTCCTGCGTGCGCTCGAACACCACAAAGTGCTGGAGCATATCCAGCACCCGCGAAGGTTGCAGCAAGCCCACCAGCGAGCGCTTCATGCGCTCGATTTCCTCGATGTCCAGCACCAGCACATCGGTGGCCTCGTCGCTGTACTTGGTGCCGCACAGCTCGTTGGACTTCATCAGCGGATTGTCCCAGTTCGTATCCACCGTCAGGTCTTTCCATTCGCTGAAATAGGCGGAGGAATGCCCCGGCACGCCGTACTTCGCCACCCGTCCGTTGCAGGCAACACCGAACAACGTCGCCGCCCACAGTCGCGGTGTTTTGGGTGCGTACAGCGAAAACTGCTTCACACCTTCCTGATAATTGGTGCCTTTGCGCGAACGCTGCTTGGCCTCGATTGGCACCAACGGGATGCCGTTCACCAGCAGCACAATGTCCGGCTTGATCAGCTCCACGCCCTGCACCCAGTATTGACGGGTGACGGTGAAATCATTGTTGGCAACATCGTCGAAGTCGATCACGCGGTAAGTGGGCGCGTCGTCGCCGACCGCCATGGTCACCCCCGTGCGCAACAGTTCGATAAACTTCTCGTTACCCTCCAGGCAATCCGGGTGGTTGAGATGCTGGGTCAGTGTATCCGCCACCTGCTGCGCCAGCGCCGCAGGAATGCCATTGATGAGGGCGATGCGCTCAACCAGAATGTCCTCGATCACCGGATTGGCAAACGGGCGCTGGTGGCTTTTCAGCGCCTCGTTGTCACGGTAAGTCCAGCCCATGATCGTCAGCCATTCGGTTACCGGTGTTTCCACAGCGCGAATTTCAGAGAGCTTGGGCATGGCGATTTCTTTCTTCGAGTTTTCTTATTCGATCTTGAGGTCGGGCGGGATGCGCACCTTGCCGGTAAGCAGGTTTTGCATGAGAGATTTCTTAAGTTTTTGCAGGACAATTAGCTTGCCTTCTTTGTCTCTGACGACTTTCTTGACCGTGCCAATCACCTTGGTAATTTCGACCTGTTGCTCATAATCTGGGGCGCATATCCTAACCTTGGCAAGCTGGGCTTGATTGATTTTCGGCTGCGCTGATCCGATTACCAAACGCCTGTAGTCGTTCGATTCGAGCTGGTCACAAATAAATTCGATGTCATATCCTTTTCGTGCCTGCAAAACATGCGCATGGTTATTTGCCCAGAACTTTCCACGCACGATGAAAGCCAGAGGTACCTTTCTTGAGAGCAAGTTTTCGCCGTCCTCGCCAAACAGAATGTATTCACCGTCGAATATGTAGTCGTTAACGTAGTCTACAATCCCCGATGCACCGTAGTAAGGATAGGTGCCTTGTACAAGTGCACGGTCTTCTGACTTGACTGGCTTACGCTTTGAATCAAGATTCTCTGTGGCATCCTTGACCGGAACAAGATGCCAGCCTTTTGGCACACGCCCAAACTTTGGATCAATATCAAATTCGTCGTCACGACGCCAAGCACCATCTGGCTTGAGCTTGCCGGTCAGCAGATTTTGCATCAGACCGCGCTTGAGTTTATGCACGGCAGCAATGCTGGCTTGGGTGGCGGCAATCGTCCGATCTACCGCATTGATCAGGTCAGCAATTCGAGCTTGCTCTTGTTCACTTATTGGCAAGCAAACTCGAAGTCTGCCAAATGTGCGCCTCGGTATTTCTAGAAAAGTCGTGCCTGCGGAAAAGCGGCTGATATACGAAGCGTTCTGTTTGATCCAATAAAGCAAGAAGCGATTATCAATTTCAGGGTTACAGACAATACTGATAAAACCTTGATTGGTGCATAACGGCACCGCCGCGATCGCACATTCTCCCAACGTCGCGCGTGATGACATGCAGATAGCTCCCTCGGGCAGCATCTTGGTCGAACATGATTTAAATCCAGCCTCAGTCAATTTAGTCGCTGAATTCGAAATATAGATTTCCGCATCGCTAAGCGGGGTCAAGTCCGATGGCGCTAGCCAGACAATGTCACCTCCGAAATACCCATCTTCCGAAGTCGATGGCGTAGCACCACCCACAAGTTGCCCAAGTTGGCAGAGCTTACGAATTTGCCATCCATCAGGAGCGTGCTGCGGATGAATACTCATTGTTGTTTGTTAACCATCGAAAGGAATAAATGCAATGCCTTGTCGGCGTTATGCTCTGTGGTGAGCGCTGCATTAAAGTCGTCAATAGCTTGCGCTAGATTAATTTCTTCCTCCGGCTCAAACGTATCCACGTAACGCGGAATGTTCAGGTTGAACTCGTTCTCTTCCAGTTCTTCGCGCTCGACAATGGCGAAGTAGCGCTTGCGTTGCTCTGGATCAACAAACATGGCAAGCAGTTCGTCGGCCACATCATCGACCGACTGGCGCTCTTTCTCTGCCACAACTTCGGCGGCGGCGAGTTCGGCATCGCGCTTGGCAATGCCCTTCTCGAAGGTCTCGCGCCGCTTTGCCAGCACAGCGTACTGGGAAACAGAGAGCTTGGTCTCTCCAGCGTCAACCTGTTTGAGTTGCGCCTTTACTTCGGCGAGTGCGCGTTCGGTATCGAGGTAATTCTCTCGAATTTCTTCCAGCTTGTAGGACAAAACATCGTCGATGTCGGCCTTAAGCCGGGCGGTGTGGCCGGGTAGGACTTTCTTCGCAACTTCAATGTCACCCCAAGCTTCGAGTTGCACCAGGACGCGCAGCACGTCATGCGGCAGCAGCACGTTGAGGTTGGGCGTTTCCTTGTACCAGCCTTCGCGGGCGGCATAGACCATCAGCACTTTGTCTTTGCGCGCCTTGGGTTTGTTCTTGTTGAAGAAGATGATCGAGGCGGGAATGGTGGTACCGTAGAACACGTTGGCGGGCAGCACGACGATGGCTTCGATGATGTTGAGGTGCTCATGCTTCTTGCCGTTTGCATCCACAAAGCTGCCGTCGAGCAGACCCTTGCGGATCAGGTATTCGTCGTCGGCCTTGCGCTTCGCGCCATCCTCCTCCTCGGTTTTTTCCGGTTGCCCGCGGAACAGCACGCCTTGCGGGCAGACGATGCCGGCGCGGCCTTGCTCGTTGAGCGAGGCGACGATGTGCTGCACGAAAGCGAAATCGCCGTTGGAAAAAGGCGGGATACCGTAGCTGAATCGGTTATAGGGATCGACGCAGGTGCTTTTGTCCGGATACTCTATCTGCGGGCTGCCGTCTTTCTTTGTGACGGCCTTGCCTTTGGCATCTTTCTTGGGCGTGCCGTTACCCCACCAGTTTTCCATGGAGAACGGGAAATTGGCGAGCACCACGTCGAAGGTTTGCAGCGCGCCGTCTACGGTGAACTTGGGTGCGCGCATGGTATCGCCCTGCACTACTTTGGCATCCAGACTATGGAAAATCATGTTGATGTTGGCGATGGCCCAGGTCGTCCACACGGATTCCTGCCCGTAGAGGCGGATATTTTTGGCGTCGCCCGTGGTTTCTTTCACATACCTGGCGCTGCGAATCAGAAAGCCGCCGGAGCCGCAGGTTGGGTCGTAGACTTCGTCGTCTTTCCCGGGTTTGATGGTGCGCACCATCACATCCACCACCTCGCCGGGGGTGTAGAACTGACCTGCGACCTTGCCGCCCCTATTTTCGTCGGCGAATTTCTTGATGAGGTATTCGTAGGCGTCGCCCAGAATGTCCACGCTGGCGTTGCCGTTGTCGAGCGGCATGACATCGAGATAGTTAATCAGGTTGGTCAGCACCTCGGGGTGCAGGCGCTTGCCTCCGGAGCCGTCCGGGGCGGGTGCGTTCCATTGCACGGCGTTGATGATGCCCTTCAGCGGAGGGTTAGCCTCTGCCAGCGCTTTGACGGCGGCATCGAACTTTTCATTCTTCTGGGTGGCCGATGCGTTCTTCACATCGCTCCAGAAGCAGCCTTCCGGGATCACAAAGTCGTGGGCCTCGGCAGCAATGGCAGCAAGCTGCTTTGCGTTGGGTTCCTTACCGTAGGTGGCGATAAATTCGCGCGTTTTGTTGTCGATTTCCCACGTCCAATTGTCGGACAGTCGCTTGAAGAACAGCAACGAAAGAATGTAAGTTTTGTAATCCTCGACCTTGTCGTAAAGGATGTCGGCCATGCCCCACAGGGTGTTGCCGAGTTGCTGTTTGCTGATCATGAATTCTTTTATGCCTTTAGGCGAAATGCCGGCTTACCAGCCCGTGGCCGAGTTGCTTTGCGAGCAGCCGGAAGTTTTTGGTCTCATGGCGCACGCGGCCCGCGACGATGGCGGGATGTACGCCCAGTTTTTCTGCCAGGACCACCACATCCTTGGCTAGGTGACTGCTGCGGGCAGCGGATTTTTCCCAAGCCGTTTGCGGGATAAGGGCTTCACCCGCCATGGTATCTGCTTCGCGCTCGATGCGGTCTTGTTCATCGGGACTATCCAGGTTGTCGGTAAACAGCGGGTGGGCTTCGTCCAGATGTTTGGCGATGTGGGCCAGTTCGTGCAGAAGGACAAACCAGAAATTATCCAGCCGGTCGTGGCGCAGGGTCAGCGCGACAATGGGGCGCCCGTTATCGAGCATGGCCGCACCATCGAGATAGGTGCCCTTGAAGTGCGGTTCGATGACCAGTGTGATGCCTGCCATGCCAAGCTGCTCGCGCGCCAGACGTGGGCCGTCCTCGAACACGGAAAGCCGGGCGAGGTCTTTCAGCCATTTTGCGGTGATGACACCTTTTTTGTACTCCCGTGGAGCAGGATTGGCGCGCGCTTGTTTGATGACGCATAAGCGCCATGCAAACAGTGCATAACCATCCGCATCCCGCGTGCCGCGCTGGTGCATGGGAGCGCGCATGAATGCCGGTTCGGCCTGCTTGGGCAACAACCCTTGCATGAACTTGAGTACCAAATCCTCGGCATAGTCTTTGAGGCGTTGTGCATTGCCTTTGAAGTCGCCAAAGCAGTTGCGATCAAGCATTTCCTTTAAAGGAAACCTCACGTATTCCATCTCAGGCTCTGCGCCAATGACTTCCGTGCCTGTTACGGGGCCTCCGATCAATACATCTGCAGGAATATCCAACCCTTTATGCAAACGGCGAATCATGGATAAAGAGAGCGGGCGCTTGCGTGATAGCACCTCCGAGACTTTGGAGGTGGAACCAATGTATGACTCCAAATCCTTGCGGCCAAGATTCATTTGATCCATACGAAAGAGAATCGCCTCGACCGGATCTGGCGATACGGGCGGCACGATCTTGCGCTCGTAATCCTCAATCACCAGCGCCAGAAGTTCCAGTTCGCTGCCTTCTTTCGATCCCTCTTTCGGATCGAGCTCCATCAGCGCAGTGAGTCGCGCCATTGCCTGCGCGTAGTCATTGCTGCTCTTGATAACTTTAATGTTCATTTCGCCCTCCAAAGCGTGCAACGATTGCATTTAAATCATTTAAAACTTCTTCTTGCTGTATTCGGCATGGGTGCCTATCCATTCGATTACGACCATCCCACCCCGGTATCTGACCTGCACAACCAGACGGTACGAATTGCCTTTGATATTGAAAATCACCCGATTGTCTGACAAGAAGTCAGCCGACTTATATCGACGCTTAATATCTTGCGATGTTACCCATGTATCTCGCTCAACTTCATTGCGCCAGGCATCCAATTGCCCACGAATATCTGCGTGATCTTTTTTGTATTGGTCAAGCAACGGTAAATTGAAAAGGCGCATTTGAGGCGGAACGATTCCCTTAAACGGAACGCATGATAGTTCCCCATTTGGGAAGTGTCAACCCAAGAGGGATAACAGAAAAAAGGCGGGGCTTATCATAACGGCTAGTACACAAAACTTAAGTTGGCGGATACGACCGTCTGGTTTTGGGACGTAGCGGAAGTGGCGCGCCTCCATCCTGAATTTCTGCTCAGGCAGATCATCGGACACGGCCTGTCAGATTAAGTCTGAGCTAATACATGTTAGCGGTGTCCGTATTGATCTTGATCTTTCTCCTCCTCTTCGTCTTCGCGTACCGGCTCGATCTTGGCGCGCTCGATGTCGGCTTGCGAGAGCTGGTTCTTGTTCGCCTTCGCCTTCGCCTGCAAGCGTTTCATCGCCTCATCGATGCGCGCCTGGCTGGCGGCTTCTTCCTTCGCCCTGGCTTCCAGGGCGCGGATTTGTGACTGGGTCATTGCGGGGATCACGGAGGCCTTCATTCCTTCGGCTTCTTGAGCGCTCCGCTGCACGCGATGATCTCGGTCTGCTGGCTGCTCTTCCAGACGATCAGAAACAGCTTGCTGCAATGGCAGGCCATCTCGTTCGAGGTTGAGAACCAGGTCGCTTGCGGACAAGTCAAGCACGCGATCTTTGTTTCGTGCTCGGATCGCGGCAGGAGGCTGGGTTGAAGTTTCGACTGGTCGATTATGGGGTTGCCAGTCGTCGGTTGTGCCATCAGTTGCGTGTCCATGTTGTTGCTCCTCTCTGTTGGTCGTGGATTGCTGCTCTTGCTGCTGCTGTTGCTGTTGCTCCTTCAATGCCAGCGCCAGTGCCTCACGCTTGGCGATCTGCTCTGCGGTGTTGCGGAAGTCGTCGAATAAGATGCGGTTCGGCTTGATGTATTCACGCTTCAATGCCTTGCGATCTGCGTCAAGTTGCGCCTGCAGGACTTCCAGCCGTGCATCATCGCCAGACAGGCGAGCATCTGCCTTGGGCTGGCGCATCGCTTCCTGCAGGGCGCGATCCTTGCGTTCGTACTCGGCATTGCGAGCCTTCGTCCATTTCGCAAAGTCACGGCGCTCGTACTCTGCTGCCGGTTCCTTACGCTCGGCGTAAGCCTGCTTCAGCTGCCCGCGATATGCCTCGCGCAGGTATGGCATCGCCTCGGTCTCATAGTCCTTATGCATGATTTTCGTGAGGAACTGCACGGCGTCGTACTCCTTGCGGCCGGCGATGATGCGGTTCGTTTCCTTGTCGATCCGGAACTTGTCGATGTCGAGGCCGGTGTCGTTTTCGAGCTTGATCAGAAGATTGCGAAGATCAATCTCGGTCTTGAGCGTCTTGGTGCGGTCTGCTTCGCGTGCGATCAGCTGTTCGGATTGCTGATCGGAGACCATGCGATCAATGAGCGTCTGATCGGCTTCGACTTGCTCATCCAGACCAGCAAATTCCTTGGTGGATTTGCGGCTGCCCTTCTTCACCAGATCGTCGTAGTCTTTGAAGTGCTCCTCGCTGGCGTACAAGATGGCGTCTCGCTTGTGGCGCGTCATGGCGACATAGACCTGATTCGCGTTCATGTCCTTGTCGGCGAGGAAGTAACTGCGCTGGATCGTCTGGCCTTGGCTCTTGTGGATCGTCACCGCATAAGCGAGATCGAGATCGAGGTCGCTTTCGCGCGGCACTTGAATGGTCTTGCCGTCTGACTCGATGTAGATCGAGTCTGCGCCGATGCCGGTGATCTTGCCGCTCGTGCCGTTCTTGACGCCAATCGCTTTATTGGGCGACATGAACATGATGCGATCACCTGTCGCAATGTCGATGCGACGGCCCTTTTTGTTCAGCACGAACGACTGCTCCTCGCTGGACACAACGCCGTCGGCGATCAGGTCTTCGCGGATCTTCTTGTTCAGCGTGATGCGGTCGTCGTTCTTACGAGCAATCACAATCGCATCGCCTTTGCCCTGCTGGCGATCTTCGCGCACGCGAGCAGCGATCACGTCGATTGCGTCGAGCTGATTCTTTTCGAACAGGATATTGCCGTGCTCGTTGTAGGCGTCGAGTCCGCCCTCGATGTTGTGCGTGCTCATGGCAATCGAGGCGTCGTTCTGCCATTTGATTTCCTGGCGCTTAATCTGCGTCAGGGAGGAAACACCGAAGACGTTCGAGAGCTTGTCGAAGGCGGAACCGTAGGCAACCGCGTCGAGCTGATACACGTCGCCGACCATTACCGAGCGGCATCCGTAGGTCTCGCACAGCTGCATCACTCGCCCCAGCTGCTCAGAGCCGACCATGCCGGCCTCGTCCACGATGATGATGCTCTTGTCGTTGAGCTGGATCTTGCCGCTATCGACGCGCATCAGGAATGAATGCAAGGTGCTCGATTTGATGCCGGAGTCGCGTTCCAGATCCTCGGCAGTCTTGCCCTGCAAGATCGCGCCGTAAGTCTCGTAGCCGTCAGCCTTGGCCGCTTCGTTGAACTTGGCGAGCAAATAGCTCTTGCCAGTGCCGGCTGCGCCATTGACCAGCGCGATCTGTTGTCCGCTCACCATCGCCTTGAATGCTGCCATCTGCCCTTCGTTCAAGGTCTCGACCGTCTTCCTGTTGAACGAGATCTCGGCGGCAGTGCCGCTCTTCAGGCGCTCGGCCGCTGCGATCATCTGCTGCTCGATGTCGTACACGCTGCGCGAGGTGTAGCGCTCAGTCTTCACTTCCTGCTCTTCGCCGTCGATCTCCTTGGTCTCTGTGCGCTCGTTCACGACAAAATAATTGTCGGCAGCAATCTTCTCGATGGCGTCCGCCACGTCGGCGACATCCATGCGGGCGATCAGATATGCCTCAAGGTCGCCACGCACAAAAGATGATTCGGTCTTGGTGAGGTCGTCCAGCATCGTGCGGATCGCCTCACGGTCGCCGGCCAGGATCAGCTTGCCGTGTTCCAAATTGGATTCCTGCTGCTCGGCGGTGTAGCTGTTGAAGCGGCTGGATGTCGGGGCGAGTGTCGCCTCGTTGTCGACAACACGCTCGCCGCGTTCCAGCCTATCAAGAACCTTGATACGCTCTTCGGTCGAGAGGTCGCGATAGACTTCTTTGAAATACTTGCTGTCCGGGTGAATGTAACGGATCTCCCTTGCACGCACGTTATGCCAGTAGTCGATCATTTCTTCGCATTCAGCACGGCGCGCGGCGATGGCTTCCGACTCTTCCGCGGCGATCTGCTCGGGCGACTTAGCTTCGATGAATTCATGTTTATTCTGTTCGTCGAGGATCTTCTTCTTTTCCTCGGTGGTCAGATTGATGAACTCGCGCGAGAACATTTTTTCGTCGAATCGTGCATGCTTGGTGTCGCCCGCCAGCTTGACCTTGTAGTACACGGCGCGATCACCATCGGCGGTCTTGGCGAAGCCCTTTGATACCTCGCCATGCTCTGCTAGCAATGCCAGGTATTGATCGTACTTAGTGATGTCGCGCGCAATGATTTCGCGCATGACTTCCTGCTTTAATTGGTCGCGCTTGCTGCGTGCGATCTGCTCCGGGGTTTGTTCCCTGATGCCGCCAACTTTGTACCGCTCAATCATATTTGAGCGGCCGGATTGCACGCGCTGATTCTCAATCGGCGAAGCCAGGCCGAAGTCGAGATTGATCAGCTCCTGGTGCGCACGGATAAAATCGTTATTGCTCCACTTCGAGCCATACTTCGCAGTGCTGTACCCGAGGGGATCGGCGCGCTTGCCGGTGTCCAAATCGACCAGCGGAATGACGCTATGAGTGTGTGGCAGTCGATCAACGGTGTTGCCGTTCTCGTCGATGTAGTTCTTGATCTTCGGGTTGTGTGCCTCTTCGTAATAATTGAGGCGGTCGCCCCAAGCGGACAGGTAAAAATTCCGGTTGCGCTCGGAGATCGCAGCGAGGGTTTCTGGCGCGATCACGTCTTCCTTGAAGGCCTGTGTGATATGCAGGTAGCGCTGCGCGTCTTCGCGTGTTTCCATGGCCTTGATCACTTCGTCGGTGAGGTGCAAGTCACCAGACAGGATTACGCGAAGGTCAAGCTCGTCGCGGGCGTAATTACGGCCTTTTTTTGAGCCGTGCTCAAGGTATTCAGCAATGCCGGAAGCGCCGGATGTCACGCGGATGATCGTCATATCAACCACCCATCTTCACGGTCAGCAAGACGCGGGAATTGGTGGAGATCTCCTGCAGCTGGATCAGTAGCTGCTTGTATGTTTCCTCTCCGATTTCACCGGCGTTTTTGGCCTGGTGAAACCCCTTCGCCAGCTGGTTGATGTTGTTCGATTGTTTATTCAACAAGCGGACGTATTCGAGGGTGCAGGGCGACTCTTTGTAGATCTTCTCCACGCCCTTGATGACGATCTTATTGTCGATCAGGCGGGCACGCAGATACTCGCTTACCTTGCCTCCAAATTTCTCGATTTCGCGATCCAGATCGGCGGCGACCGCGGCATCGATCCGGAAGGTCTTCACCACGGACAGGCTACCTCCCGCTTTCTTCTCGGCGGTGTCCTGGTCGGCGCTTTTAGCCTTGCGGCTGAGCTTCTTTTTAGGCTCGGTGGCCATTTCGGTTGCCATGTCGTCATCTCCTACCTGGTGAGTCCTGCCGGTGCGGATTTAGGGTGGCCTTTGACGTTAAGGGAGCCGAAGGCGACCGTGGGATCGAAGGGCGAAGCCCTCGGCACAAAGTCGTGGATACGAAAAATGCGAAGCGTTTTTTGTATACATGACCGCCGTGCCTCTTTCTTTGTTCTGCGCATTTGACTCTGCTTTTAAATGAGATAGCAAGAATTTTTTGAAGCAAACATCAATGAAAACAATAGAGAGGACACATGGAGGACACAGAGTGACTTATTGGATGACTCATAGAGGACTCATAGAGGACTCATAGAGGACTCATAGAGGACTCATAGAGGACACAGGGAGGACACAGGGAGGACACACGGAACTTATTTAGGACAAAAAAGAGGGCACATCAAAAATTATTTTGAAAAAGTGCTTGCCTCTTTTATATGCCGCATGTAACTTACAGGCATTCGATAATTTAGGCGGTCTCAACATGGACACGGACAAGACAAATTTGAGTTTTCTGGAAGCCTTTGAGGAGTTGGTCGCGACTCCCAATAATTACCTACCCCTGGCGGCTCAGATTGCAAAAGTGTTCGACAGGATTGTCGAACTGCAAGGACAGGGCTGGACGATCAGCCAGATTGCAGATCGACTGAAACAACTCGGTTGCGAGATCGAGGTTGTTCACTTTAAGAAAATCCTTTACCGAATCCGAAGGAACCGTGCCGGCAAAACTCAGCGGGTGAAAAAGGGCGAGGTGCCGGTTGCGAGACCGGCAACCGTAGCCGCCGCGCCCAAGCCGGCAGCATCAGTTTCAGTGCCAGCAGTATCAGCAGTACCAACAACAAAAGATAAAGACGATGGAATGTCCGCTCACCAGCGTCGCCTCAAGATGGCGGATGAACTCATGAATAAACATCAAAACCCGCTCTTGGCGGGATTAACCACGCAAAAGGAGTAGCACATGAAAACTGCAAAAGTTGTAGTGATGAATTTTTCCGGCAACGTTGGCAAGACTACGGTCGCAAAGCACCTGCTGGTCCCGCGACTGGATAGCGCACGCCTGATCAGTATTGAGTCGATCAATGCGACCGATGATGGTGCGGTCGAAGACCAGATGCGCGGCAGGCAATTCGGCGAGCTGATCGAGGCCTT
>Ga0316624_10000001_pt1 | contig 75316 bp, 92 predicted proteins | sample OWC_Aug_N3_C1_D5_FD_207657 | JGI IMG/M metagenome (GOLD analysis project Ga0316624, IMG submission 207657) | Wetland soil microbial communities from Old Woman Creek delta, Ohio, United States - OWC_Aug_N3_C1_D5_A | ecosystem: Environmental > Terrestrial > Soil > Wetlands | place: USA: Ohio... | reverse complement strand
ACCAAAATCGACGACTCTTGACTGGTTAGTTTAATCATTTTGTGACCTCCAAGAATTCTTCCAGAGTCATACTCTTGTTGTATCCGGAAGTCAACCACGCTTTTACCAAAGGTGGCGTATTCGCATGTCGAGACACTTCCTCGAGAAACTCTGGAGGTGTCAAATAGACGACGCTCTTCTTGTTGATGCCTAGTTGTAGGCCGACTTCGACAATGCTCATCCCGGATCGGCGTAGCGCCAGAATTTGTTGTCGGAACTCCTCCGAGAACTGTCGAGGTCTACCAATGTTCATACTTGGCACTATACCACACCCCTACAGAAACGACAAGACCCCCGAGATTTCTCTCGGGGGTCCATGAATTACTTCAACGATTCTACTTAGTTACGACCCATCAGGTTGTCGACGAGCACGTTGACGCGGGGCTTGAAGACTCGGAGAGCGAGGAATCGGAGGTGAGCCTCAGGGAAGCTCAGGTCCTGAATAGCCAGCTTAACTTTCGAATACGAGGCCAATTCGGCAAGGTCCATCGAGTCGAAGTCCACGAGGAATCCAGTCGTATACGCCGGATTCCTATTGTTTAGATCGAGGTAGCTTGTGGTGCCCGTGTTGCTCACAGCCACGCGGCCGATGAACTTACACGAAGCGAGACTTCCACCGGCAACGCTACGGTACACGTTGAAGTAACGAACCGTGCCCGTACCAGGCGAGGTGATGGAGAGGGTGACCTGGCCGGCCGCCGCAACAGTTGCTGCTGCTGCGATGGCAGTGCGAGGAGACTCGCCCATCTCGTTGACGCTGGTCACGAAGTACCAGTAATCGCCAGCGGGGAAGCTGGTGGTGCTGCCCGCAGGGGTAGCAGTCACAGCGGCAGGAGCCGAGGGACCACCCTGCTTCGGATTCTTGGGCTTGGTCTTGCCGGAGAGGAAGCGGCTGGGCTCGAACGTTGCAGTGCCGCTCGACGTGAACTGCCGTCGAAGCTCTGAACCAGTGACATCCTGCGCCGTGGAGCCGAGGTTGATGCGCTCCTTGCCGAGGGTGATCAGGTTGTACGCCGAGAGGGTCTTGGGATCGAGCAGGAACTTGGTCGCATTGCCCCAGTTCATGCTGCTGCGGAGGGTTGCGTCCTCAACGTTGGTCTGGCTGAGGTAGCTGCCGCCGTTGATGACAACCGAGTCATCAGCGCCGTACTCGCCGAACATCAGATCGTGTGCATTACGCTCGGAATCGCTCGAACGAATCTGCTGATCCAGGCCCTTCATGCCGGGGACCATAGGCTGAGCCATTTCATTGCCATCGAAAACGCCTGCGTTCGAGAAGCCTTCCATACCGCGGAAGCAATCGAACTCAACGTCGCCCTTGATGACCATTGCTGCTGCTTCGGAAGCGCGCGTCTGAGCATCAACGCCGTCTGCCGTCTCAATCAAGGTCGAAGCGTAAGACACGCGTCGGACCTGAGCGTAGAACGCCATCGGGACTGTAATTCTCACGTAGTCTGCGTTGTCGTCTTGGCCAACGGCGCCTTCGAGCTGCGCGCTGTCGCCCATCTGGCCGTAGCTCAGAGTGCGGTTGAACTGCGACATCAGGCTCTTCACCTTCTTGACGGTCAGCTTGTTCTGCAACTTGACGTGTTGGTCTTCGAAGCACAAATTGACCATCATGGGGGTGAGATCCTCACGCTGGAGTGCTGCGCCCTGCGTAAGGGTAGAGGGAGCCGCGTCGTAATTGCCGGCTTCCAACGACTTGAGTAGTGCTTGGGTAACTTCTGACATGGTAATTCTCCTTAAAACTTGGTACTACTTGACTTCTTCGAGAAGGTGGGCCAGCTGCTCGAGCTTGGCTTCCCCGCCGTAGTAAGCGTTGATGAGACTGCGATCGGACTTCTTGAGGTTGGTTCGTGCTGCGGCGCTGAGGCGTGTCGAGATGGACTCTTTAGACATCTTGCTCACGTCGACTGCCTTGACGGGCGAGCTGACTTGTGCAATTGACTCGATCGACTTGCGCATGGGGCGCTCGACGATACGGGTCAACACTTGCTGTACGGCAACTTGCTCATCAGCCTGGCTCTTGAGCTTGGCTTCGAGTTCTGCTACCTTCGACTCATAGGACTTCATGAGCGACTCAAACCGGCTTACATCCTCCGACTTGTGGACGGCTTCCACTTTGACGCCACCGGCTCGTTCTGGGCTGGCGGGAAGTTCTGCCTTCAGTGTATCCGTAGGAGGAGCAACTGGGGCTGTGGGAGCGGGGGAGGGACTAGGCGAAGTGCCTGCTGTTGCGGCCTTCACTGCGTCAAGTGCCTGCACGTGCATCGCGAACTGTGCGGGATCCTCTTGCATCATCTTGAGATACTCAGAGTGCAACACTTCCGGCGTAACTGCCGTGGCGTCGGCGGCAGGAGCTGCCGGGTCGGCTACGGGCGGTGCTGCAGGAGGTGCAACTGGTGCTGTCGCGCTCGGCGAAGCCGCTGGGCTAGGCGAAGCTGCTGGGGGCGGGGGAGGAACAGAACCGTCAGCCTTCGAGTCCTCATCCGAGCTAGACGAGCCTTCAGACGAGCTACCTTCCGGGATTGCAGGCTTCGAGCTCTCGTCTGAACTAGACGAGCCCTCGGACGCGCTACCTTCCGGAAAAGACTTGGTCAGCTTTTCTTTCTCTTCCTCGAAGCACTTGCTGAGGTCGGCTGCGACCTCATCAAGAATTGCTTTGAGTTCTGATTCTTTAATCTTCATGGTTTCTCCTAGAGCTTCCGTGGGGTTAGCTCGCGGACGCCATCTTCCACTTCGTCGAGGTGTACCACTCCGCCTTCAGGTTGCCTGCAACGATGTCTGTGATGGCAGGAGGCGTGCCAGTTGCGCGCATGTACAACTCAACCTTGGCGCCAGTCTTGCCGGCCTCAAGGAGAAGAAGCGCCGAGTTGGCCGCAGTGAGGAATGCGAGGTTTGCGGTTGCGCTCGTCTCGAGTGCAATTTGGACCGAGTTCGGGCCGAAGCTTCGAGGGGTCTGGCCAAGGCCATCAACACCCAGGGGCTGAACTGCGAAAATGCGAACGAGAGCCGACTGCGTGCCCGTGGTCATTGCGCCGACGGTGACATAGGGGGTGCCATCGGTGTGGTACAGAACTTCAGAAACGGTGGCGAAGAACTTCGAGAGATTGTCCTTGAGTTGCGCGGCGAGGACTTCCGACTTGTAGCAGGTAGCCATTATGGTACTCCTTGACCCGTAGGTCTGAACTTTGGTACGTATTAATGGTTGAGTTGGATGGAAAAGTCCCACTTTTTGCGTTTTGTGGGTTGACGGTGGCGGACCGGAGTGGTATACGTATCGTCAATGCAACTCACCTACCACTACAGAGTCAAGTCTTACGAAGGGTTTCTTAACGGACTCGCCCGTAAGGTCAACTTTGTGTGGAACTACTGTAACAATGTGCAGCAGCAAGCAGTTAAGGCTCGTCGCAAATGGCTCGGCGAGTTCGATTTGAACCACCTCACGGCGGGGAGTTCCAAGGAACTCGGACTACACTCCGACTCGATTCAAGCAATAGCTAGACAATACGTTCAAAGTCGCGCTAAGTGTAATAAGCGTTGGCTGAAGTGGCGCGGGAAGAAAAGTCTAGGGTGGATTCCAATGAAGGCGGCTGCCTTAAAATATCGGGACGGCAGCTTTGTTTTTATGGGACACGTCTTCCGAGTATTCTCAGATCGTCCGCTTCCGACAGAAGCAAGGATTCTGTACGGCTCCAGTTTCAGCCAAGATTCGCAAGGACGATGGTTTCTGAATGTTGTCATTGAACTCCCAGAAACCTCATTGCGCAGCGGCGACGCATCGGTAGGCATCGACCTCGGCCTCAAAAACTTCGCTACGTTTTCTGATGGCACTAAAATCGCCAATCCGCGCATATTGTCTAAATACGCCCGTAAACTCGCGATCGCGCAACGCGCCAACAAGCGCAAGCAAGTCCGCAAAATTCACCAAAAGATTAAGGATGTCCGCAAAGACTTTCATCACAAGTTGTCCAATGACGTCACAAAGAAGTACAACCATATTTTCGTAGGAGACGTTTCATCTAGCAAATTGTCTCAGACCACCATGGCCAAGTCGGTTCTTGACGTAGGTTGGTCTAACTTCCGTAAGATGTTGCGCTACAAGTCCATTGGGAATGGCGCGATATACAAGGAAGTCGACGAAAGTTTTACAACCCAAACTTGCCACATTTGTGGACTAAAGTCCGGTCCGAGAGGATTGGCGGGTTTGAATAAGCGTGAATGGATGTGCGATTGTGGGGCATTCCTTGACAGGGATGTGAACTCAGCAATCAACATCTTGCAACGCGGCTTGCAACACCAAGCCCTTGCAGAAGGAGCCGGGTCGGTATTGATCGGAAGTGTTGAGGCTACCTGTTATAAGTCTAAAGAATTCCTCGAGGCGGCTCAATGAGATGCCGCACATGTCACGACACATACCCCGGCCGAACCTGCTTACGTTGCAAGCGGAATCAACTGGCGGTATCCAAAGGTTTTCACATCACCATGTGCAAGGAATGCCATCTACCGGCGCATTGCGGGTGTAACGGCATTTGCAGGCAGTGCATGCGCGCCATGGGGCTCAAGGAGTGCTCCACGTGCCACTCAGTGGAAGTCGAGTTATTACATTTCAACAAGCACCAGTCGCGATGTAAGACTTGCGAAAAAGCCCGGCGGTCTTAATAAAGGCCACTTTACTAAGAGCTGGCGTTAGTTAAAAAAGTGTCGGATTTTTTAATTAACGACGGGGCCCATGGAACTACCCAACAGGTTTTGAAGTGGCTGGCTCGGCGGGCTTCTCCGTTGGCTGTGCCGGAGTCGGTGTCGGCGCTGGAGTCTTCGGAGGCTGCTCTATCTCTGTAGGTAAATGCCCTTCGTGTCCTGGGATATTGATGTAGGCATGTGTGCGCAACTCGTGTAGTGGATAGTTCATCGACTTCCCATGCGTCTTGGCCTTGATTAGACCTTGCTCTGCAGCCTCTGGCGTCTTACCTACACCCATGTCAAACGCCAACTTCTGTCCGGCCACTAACGGTAGAGCGTCGAGATGGCGCTTAAGGGCGCGATGAAACATAGCCGCGTGCTCAATGGTGGGTACAAAAAGACTCGCTTCATCCCCACCGATCCTGAAGGCTTTGGCGTGCTTCCGTCCCACACTCTCGTCGAGGGCTGAGCGAACGGCACCGAACATAGACTTAATCGCTTCGTTGCCGGTTTCAAATCCGGCGCGCTTATTGATGCCGCCGAATTTTGACCCATCGAGTCGAATATGAACCCCCTCTTTCGGGCGGGTAAGGAAGTCTGCGTATGCTACCTTGTTGCCTAATGTAGGCACCATGGTATCCTTGAAAATATGCCCGGACAGTGTCTTGAGAACATCCGGGTGCACATGGCCAGCTGCCACTGCAGCCCTGAGGCCACCTAGTGCTGCCTCCAGACCAGGCTCGACCTTCGCCAGGTCCTCCGACTTCGAAATCAACTCAGGCTCGTCCTTGTGGTACGAGAGCGACGCCAAACCCTGCTCAATGTTCGAGTGGATGAGCTGTAGTTCTTCATCCGACAATGGGTGTCCGTCCAAATGACCTTCACCTTCATAGAACTCCAACATCTGCGGCTGCGGCATTCCAATGCGGAAATAATCGAACCGAGACTCGGGACCGTGTGCTGGCGGCAGCAACGCCTCCGACAAAAGTTCCGGGTATTCACCCTCGTTGAGTTCTTGAAGTGTGCACACCTTGAAGTACATCGAACGGCGAGCTGCATTAAGCTTCGAGGTTAGCGCGACTGGATCTACAGCAGCCTCATCGAATGTGTGATCCGGGGTGTGATCCTCCAAAACCGTGGTCTGGCCAGGAACTTGCAGGAGTTTAGCCACAAGAACGTGATGGATTTCACCCGATTCGTGCGGGTGGGTCTGATACACCATTATGATGTTGGAAGCGTCCATGGTTACTTTGTACCACCTTCGAAGGGGGCGTTCAAGGCCTGATACAACTTAGCTTTCGGATTGACTTGAGCGTGTTTTTGAATCGCCTGTAAACGTCTGGACGCTTCTTGGACGAACTCTGGTGGGACACCGTGTTGACTCATCTGGCGTTCCAGCTCAGCCGGCTTGAGTTTGCTTAACCACTTTTGGGCTTCAGGGTGAACGAGGACGTTCATCCTAGGCAGCCATTTTTGGGCTTCTGGGTGTAGTAGTTTGTTAGCCCACTTCTGCGCCTCTGGATGGTTAGGGAGTTTTCCTGCGCCATCTATCAGATAGTGCGGTGTAGTCGGAGCTTTGCTGTCTCCTCCGGCACTAAAAGTCAATCCGTGATCGATCAGCTTAATCCCGCCCTTGTCATCAAGCATATAGTTGAACTGATGGCGATCGTTATTATGTGCTATGGAGTTCATGATGGCGAGTTTGTGGAGTTCTCCGCTATCTGCCAAGTTCTGCAACATCTCCGGATGCCCCTCGCCGTGCTTGAAGTGCTCGCCCGGTGTGTGTTCCACCACCGTGTAGTGTTGTCCAGTAGTCGGGTGTACCACTGCAGCGGTCGGTGTAACGTACCTCCCCATCCCATAAAAGTCTTTGGCGAGGTTGTGGTACAGCGCCTCACGCTTGGATTCTCCGAAGGGACGTTCGTTGTCGTCTCGCTTGACGTACACTTGCTTACCTTGAGCATTCTTCGCCCAGCCGGCTTGCCCGGCTTTCGCCTTCATGCCTACCGTACCAGTTTTGATTGCTTGACCCATATCCAGACCGTGGATTAACGCGTGGACTTCTGGGTGGTGGGTGTAATCGACCAACCCGTGGGTTTTCGAATCGATTACAGCTGGGGTATTGACGTATTCCGGCGGGCGGGTCATCCAGATATTGCCCGGGACCTTGTTGCGCGGAAGCTTGAGCAGATCCGACGCTTGCCAGCCGCCGATTTTCTCTTTAGGGATGGCGATCAGGTGTTCCGGGGTGTGCTCGAGAACGCGTAGATGCTGCTTTTTGTCGCCTTCACCGGCGATAGCAAATCCCGGCTTGACGGTGCGACCGTTGAATGTAACAGTTTCAGGTTCTGGAGGTGATGCCTTGCGAACGACCGGCCCCACCCTTGACGGCGCGGGTTTGGGTGGATCGGCTTTTTGTAGGGCTTCTAGGAGTTCAACCCCCATCAAATCCATCTTGGCAATGATCGCCGCCTTAGCGTCTGCCCGGTGTTGGTCGATCGCCTTCGCGAGCACCTTTGTAGCCACAGACTTGACTAGGTGCTTCTTGACGGCCAACTCTTGCGCCTTGCGGATTGTGTACCGCTCCGCCATGTCGGCAAAATTGTCTAGGTAGGCCGGATCCGCCTCAGGCATTTGCATTTTGAGAAACGACTTAAGTGGGGTTTTGCGATCCCACTTACTCAGCGCCCACCTCAGCTTGCCTCTGGTACCCAAGTCTTCTACCGCTAGCGCTGCATTACCCGTGAGTTGCGATGGAGCGACGTCCATAGATCCAGCCGCGAAGGTCTTGGCGAGTTCTTCTCCGCCAACAAAGGCAGCTTCTGACGGTGCAGTGCGGAACAAGTCGGACTTGGCGCCTGGGTCAAAGATGAGTCCTGTTGCGGCGCTTTCGTTGCACGGTTTGAAGGTGAGCGCACATCGTTTGGCGATGGAAACCAGAAGTCGGCCTGTCTTGGTATCGCGCTTGATGGTCGTACCTTCAATCGAGAAGCCCCACCTGGACTGCTCTTTGTGTTTGACGTCGTCGCGGATGCGGGCGGCGGCGGCGATGGCGCCAGAGTGTCCACTTCCATCAGCTAGACGTACGATGCCGTAAATCAGTGGAAGCTTGAGGTCATCCCAGTACTTGCGTTGACGATCGTTAATGCAATCTTTGGCGGAAAAGATTTTCTTGGCGTAAAGGATCTTTCCGATGATGTCTTGCGGGCCGGTGTCCTTGTGCTCGTAATTGATGAGTCCGCGACCTTCATCGAATTCAGTGATGTCGCAGCCATCCACATCAAGCACTTCACCGGACTTGTCGATCGCTTCTGACGCAAGAACGCCATCGATGATGGTGTCATCTTCCGTGACGGGTGCTGGTGCGGCATTTTTGGCCAAAGCTTGCATGAAGACCTCTCATGCAAGATTGGGTTGAAGACGCTTACCCTAGCTTGATAGTCTCTTTCGCGACACATTCATCCCTGTATGCCTTAATGTCTTGTGGCGACATCAAGATGGCGTACAAAATCCGACCCTCAAGGAGATCATCCGAAATGACAGCAGCAATCCCAGCCTGTCCAACGGGAGCTTCACCCTCCATATACTCTGACATCGCTCCGGGTGGAGTGCTGTACAAATAGAGAGCCTTTCCCGGCTTGAGAAAACCGACCTCATCGAGAAACACACTACCGCTAGACTTCCAGGAATGGATTACTTCCGAATTCTCAATAGTCATTACAACTCCTTGGTTGATATGGCTATTATACCACGAGTCAGAACCTCGGAACACCAAAAATGTCCATTGCACGATCTTTGATGAGCCGGACGACTTCTTGACTTTTAATCAGGTCTTGCACAGGGGTTCCTTTCAACCCAGGTGCAACGTTGAAGTCGACAGCCAATCGCTCTCGGCCTGCCACCACAAAATCGATGGCGTACAGCGGCAGTTGAATTTCAGCCAAGTCGTTGTTGGCGATTTTGACATCTGCGATCAAAGAAATCTTGACGTCACCACAGTTCGACTGCCAGTTATCCTTGGAAACATATTCCATCCAAATGCGCCTGCGACCAATCTGAAGCAACCTCTCCGAGCGGCCCTTGAACATCTGGGTGGTATTCGGGATGTATTGGACGGCGAAGTGGTTCGGATACTTCTCGACGGCCTCCTTGACTGAAACCTTGACTTTGCCTTCTCCGGCGTGGGAGTTAATGTCGGTGTACACCACCAATTCTACCACTTCGTCGTGTGAATCCTTCTTGATTGCATCTACGCCGCCGAACTTGGCGACCATGTCAGCATACAGGTCCGAAACCATGCCGTAAATCGGCGTCTTGATGCCCATCAAGGTCAGAAGCTTGAACGATTCGATCTTGTTCGGGCCGTCAGTCATGCGGCGGCTGAGGGTGTGCTCGGCATTCAGATCGAAGAAGTGATCATAGTAGTCATGAAAATCGCTGCTCAATTTGAGGTTCATCGGTCACCCATATCACAAAGAATGACCTGAGATCCAGGGGGCGGCTTGGTGGAGATGTTCCTACCAAAAGCCCCTACAATAAGATGCCTCGCTGGCACGGCAGGCCACTCAGATCCGAATTCCGTGTCGGTGAAGTGAATCAAATTGTCACACCTACCTTTAGTAGCCTTCTGGACGGCGTCGTACGCCGGCTGTGGGTCTGTCCCACCGCTGAAGCCAAAGGCCTCACTCAGTTTCCAGGTGTCGTTCGAGTTCAGCCACCCCGCCCACACCAATTCCGACGTGTGCACCGCCAGGAACACCTTGACGCCGGTAAAAGTCCTCATGAGCGAGATAGTTTCGGCGGCAATGACGTTGATCCACTCACGATCCATACTGCCAGAAGCGTCAACCACCACTGAGACGGACGGCGTATTCCCGGTCCAGCCTGGCAATTGAATACCTTGTGGTGGTGAGCGGCGATTGCGCTTCGCATAGGTTTGAAAATCACGACGCTGTCGAGAAGAAGTCACCTCAAAACCGTGTCGAATCACGCGCTTGAAGTCGATTTTCGCTACTCTAGGAGCCAAAAGAGCTGCAATGGCAGACGAGCCCATCCCGGCCGAGCGAGCAAGCATACGAGCCTGAGTGGAGATTTTCTTCCAGTCCGGTTTGTCGGGATTTGAGTCGTCCTCATTAACGACGCCGCAACCAGCTCCGGCGTCTCCTTGTTGATCGCAATCGCAATCAGTGCCATCCGACTTCTTGCCGGTTCCATTACACTTATCGCACTTCTTTTTTTGGGGCAAATGCTGTGGATTCTTCACCAGCCACTCGTACACGGCCTCCGAGAAGAGGTCACCGGTGTATTCTGATGGCGGATACAAGGCACTCTGTGTGAGTTTAATGCCGTCCTTGCGTAGTGCCGCATTTATAACCATGTCTTGTGCGACGTTAAAGATCCATGGATCTCGGTTGCTCGCGCGGCAATGTCCTAACACCAAGTGCAACATCTCGTGCGCCAATACCCCTTGCAGTTCATCCGACTTGAGACTCGCGGCGAACTTCTCGTTGACTAGGATGGAGCCCGTCGATGTCATTGCCATCGTCCCGTACCCCTGCTCCGCCGTAACGATACGGTATTTGTCACGGATTTGGGCGTGGATCATTAGGAATGCCGGGTGCATGAACCCCAGCATAGCTACGTTGGCTTTGCAGCGCTCGATGGTGGCGTTTGACATGTGGTACCCTTACTTGGATTCGAATTGAGTGTCAACGACTCAGAGGTTGTTCATCGCCTTGCCAAGGGTCTGCAACAGACGATTCCTGGCGGCGATACCTTCCTTGTAATACGGCGACTTGGTGTAATCGCTCATCTTGTAGCGGCCGAGAGATCGCGTGGCGGCCATGCGAACCTCGTGCTGAAGACGGTCGGCATAGATGTTGGCTGGGCAGGGGTCGGTCTGGCAGACCTGCGCGAGGACGCCCAACACCGCGATGGCTGAGTTGACGTCCTGTGGGAGCTTCGCCGACATGGGGTTGGCTTCGATCTCCTTCTTGGAGGGGAGCTGATCGCGAATCTTGCGGATGGTCATGAAACCTGCAGCAGCGTCGTCCCCCACGTTGCCACTAAGACACGCCGCAAAAATCGGACTGGTGTCAGACTCGCCACCGTCGATGGCGGAGGCGCACACCTTCAGTCCGCGCTCATACGAGCGAGGGTTACCCCATGGCTTGCCGGATGCCACAGTACCGGATGGTGGCTCAAGAGCCAGCAAGTCCGGAGCCATCTCCAGCGTGGCTGCGAAGTCGACAGCCAACGTCCGCAACGTCGAACCCTCGGACCCAAGCTGGAAGAAGTAATTTTGTACCTCTTCAACGGTAGGCAGCACCTTGATTTGGGTAAGACGGCTGAGGAGGGGGAGAGACTGTTCGTACCCGCCAGCCGCCTGATCCGGCGGGTTGGACGCAGCGATGATGCGAGTTCCGGGGTGGAGCTTGTAGTCTCCGACGTAGCGCTCAAGAATGACGCGAAGCGAAGCGGCCTGCACTGGCGGCGGTGCACATGTAAGTTCGTCAAAGAAGAGTGCGTGTGGTGCATCGCAAGCCATCTTGAGAGCCTCGAAGGGGATCCGATTGACACACTTGACCCCAACCACCGGCATCCCGCCGATGTCTGTAGGATCGCACAATGACAAGATGAACGTAAGAAGCGACATGTCGAGCCCTTCAATAGCAGCCGCCACGATTGCCGTCTTACCGATGCCAGGAGGCCCGATGAGATTGATGGGCTGATTGGACACAAGCGAGTACTTCAGAGCCTTTGCCGCCTGAGTGAGATTCAGCGTGTCATAGCCGAGAGACTTATCGTTCTTGTCGACTTCAATGGTAGCCAAAGTGTTTTCTCCGTGATTTGGACTGCGTTGATGGGATGAGTATTACCGCGGGTTGGATGGTGATGTCAATGGCCGATTTAGTCGGCGAAGTAGTGGGGAGATTCAAAGGCCGATTCATCGGGTGCTGGCACGAACATCTCCGCCGCCGACCAGCGAGCCGCGCCACGCACCTCCGTACCCTCCAACGCGTAGTCCACGTGGTGTCCGGCTCCGTCAATGGTCACGCGCACCTCGCTCACGGTCCACACACTCCAAGGGTAGGAGGGGTGCATCAGGCGAGTACCCAAGGGGTAGTGCTCAGCAACGGTTTTAGTTGTCTTAGTCATTTGGACGACCTCTATATTGCGTGTTTGACGGCGAGTATTACCGCGGGTTGGGTTCCGATGTCAAGGAACTAAAACTCGAAACCGAACAACTCTGGGACGTGCATCGCCATGGAATCCTGCACCATCTCCATAGCCTCACGGATTTGCGGATGCGCCGCCTTGTCCGTCCGGAGAGAGAAGATGTGGCGCCATTCACGGAAGTTGGCGGTGACTCGCATGTGGGTTGCAAGGCCGTTGGGGAGTACCGAGCGCGCAATTTGCGGTTGTGCTCCAAATTCCAACATCTGCATGTAAGCTCTTTCGGAAGCTTCCATGGCTTGGGTCCAAATAACCCTCATCTCAGACGAAAGATCTGGCGGTTCCAACACCTCGATTTGACTACCGAATTTACTTTTGTTATATGAACAGTACCTCGTTGACTGCACCGAAAAACTAGCAAGGCGATGACGCGTGAGTTCGGCCATCACCCCACGGTCGGTGGTGATGTCGAAGCAAGCACTAGCGTGCTCCATGACGCTTTCATGGTGCTTTTGGTTGATTACTCGGTCTAAAAAATCGGCCGTACGGGCGGGGTCATACTGACCTTCGGAAGCATAGCATTTGCGCGCAGCCATCTCAATGACTTGCGCGGCATTAGGGGTGATCCAAACGAGTTCTGCTGAAGGAGGTATGATTTTCATCCCACCCGTTTACCGCACCTACTTGGTCGGCGCAATGTGCTGTTTGGCGATTCCCGAAATTTCTTTGATGGCTAGTTTCGACTCTTCTTCTAGCGCCGACATGGCGTGCGAGATAAACAATCGTTGCTGCGCCAACAGGTGCCGCTTCGAGACGGGGAGTTGGCTCTCAGACTTGTTCAAAATCCCTGCGAGCTGGTCAATTCCGGTAGAGAGGTCGGGTTGGTTCGGGTCTTGCTGGGGCTGTGGAGCTTGCTGTGGCGCGTTCTGGGATTGGTTGGCATCTTGCTGGGGTGCAGGCTGTTGGTCGCCTTGGGGGACTGTAGAGCCTTGTGGCAACTGTCCGGAATTTCCGGATTGTTGAGCACCTTGAGCCGCTTGTTGGGCTTGCATCTGGGTCTGCTGTTCGAGTTGCTGCTTCTGATTAAGGACGTCAACCTGTCGGAACCAATACTCATCACGGCAGTAGTCAAGGCGGGGGTCCTTGCCGGCGCCCGCGACGCCGAAAAACCCCTCGAGAATCTGACCGACCGTCATGTACCTGTCCAAGATTTGTTGGAAGGCTGGGTTGAGAGGGAAAGTACCGCCCCACTTGGCCCCGAGCGGCTTCTTTTCGACCTTCTGGAGGATTTGGTCGTACGTCATGTGGACGGTGGCGTCCGTTTGTAGGCGCGTCGTCTCTTTTTCGGCCGTCTCGGCGTCGAGTCCGACGAATTCGAATGTGCAGATCTTAGCGAGTTCCGCGTCGATCAACGGGAAGATGCGGTCGTTGATGAATGTTTGCATTTGCCAAAGCAGGGGGCGAATGCCGGTGTCTCGGTGTGCTTCGAGCACATATTCGTTGTTCGAGTTGTGTACTTGAAAACCCTGGAGAATCTGTGCATGCCGTGAATCAAAGACCTCAACGTCAACCATCAACATCTTGGACTGATGTGCAATCAAATCAGTCACTGGCTCCAGGTGATAGTCCGTCAACCAAGACGGCGCTGCTCCCAGGGCTTGCTCCAACACCAAACGTAATTGTCTCCAGGTGATATGTCGAGGAGCGGAGTATGCTCCAGCGCAACCCCTGATATTATCTTTAGTCTTTTTGTCCCATCCGGCAAAAATAGCGGACTCGATGACCGGAGCAAGCAACTTAGAAGCCAATGACACTGGAACAAAACCACGCGCGAACTTCTGAGGTGTTCGACGGGCGATCTTGTGTGGCTGGATGAAGCCGATCTGCTCCCAGAATAAATTGCGATCTTTGATAAACAGCTTGTGGCTAAACACCTTACCTTGACCAAGACTCTCTCTCAAAATACCATCACACCCAAGCGTCCTGATACCCAACCCCAATAGCATTTGACGGGCTTGCTCTCTCGTTCGGTCATCTTGTATGGTCAACACCACAGCTCCGCCTTGGGGCGTATGACCGTCAGCCGAGAAAAGCCCTCGAAGGAACGCCTGACGATACTCAACAGGGAGAACATGGAATATTGGCGGGATTGTCTTGCCTTCATGACTATACCCACACCCCAATCCATGCAGCCACCCCACGAATTCGGTGTCATAAACGGTATTAGTTATCCGACTAGACGCTACCGAAGCGAAACCTCTCTGGGCTTTGATCTTCTCGACTTCCTCTTCGCTGATTTGACGTTCATGATGTTTGACGTTGAACCCGAAGTCCGATAGGAGCTGGGCGTGTCGATCCCAGATTTCGCGCTCACGAACCGGATGGTAAAACAGCTTCAAATACCCACCAATGCGCTTCCGAGGTCCGACCAAAGAGCCGTCACCGGTCATCCACCCCAAAAGCTCCACCATCTCGACAGTCAGTTTTTGACCACGGAAAGAGGGGATTAGTTCCGGCGCTCCAGGAACCGGCTTTGCGTTCATAACCAACAAATCGCCGGTACAGAGCTCCTGCTGCTTCTTCCAAATCAATTCTCCGGATTCCGACAAAACGCGGAATCGGTGATCTGGAGATGTTTTGATACTGTACCCATTGACATGGGTTTCGACTAGTTCTTTTTCTCCAGTGCGAAACAACCGGGCGTTCTGCCAATCCGAACCCGTCCAGATCTGAAGTGGAGTTTCCTGTTCGTCCCCCAAAATACTTTCTGCGGTGCGAAGTCCCGTGTTTGTCCAGAGGTAGCTCGACGGGTCAAAACACTCACTTAACGCCTGACTATTGGTGCCCCTCGAGAGGTGCCCGTACCCGCTGATTTCCTCAGGAGATACCTGAAATCCACTCAAAATAGTGCGTGCATTTGAATCGCTGAGGTACTGAAATTCTTGATCCCGGGCATTGGAGTCAATACTAAACCAGTCAACCTTGTCGTCCTTACCGACTTTGAACATCGGAGTGCGCCACGAGTTCCCAACGCCATTGATGTTCGCTTGAAATTGCTGGCGAATATGCTGCAAATCGATATCGTCGATGTCGTCAGATTGCAACACCACTGCGCCACGGCTTGCGCGACCACTCTGGAAGAACAACCGGTTGTGTGTGGTGATGTTGATGAAAGTCGTGACATCCGAAACTACAGTGTCCAGAGGTGTCAGCGGATATCCGACTTGTTCGATGTCGGTGACCGGATAAAAGTTATGAACCAGACACTCTTTTGCTGTGAAGAACTGCCGTGGGATGTCGTTGATGACCTGGACCCAAGCATATTCATCACTTCCGAAGAGCTCGTCTACGTTGCGCCCCTTGGAATCTATGAAATTTTGAGGAGCTTCATTCTTGAGGCGCGCCAGCAAGTTTTGTGCTTGACGCCGTACGTTGTCGGCGGCCTCTTTTTGTGCTGTCGAGAAATAAATCGTCCCAGCATCGATCGGTCGGAACGAGTGGAACTTGTCCTCCCCGTCCGGAATCGCTTCCACGGCAACACGCCCGAAAATTAGTGCGTTGCGCGTAGTCATGAACAAAAACTGAGAGAAAGAAAGATCTTTGGTGCTGTCGCCGTCAGACTTCTTTCCACACGTCAACATCAACTTCTCGGCCTTACCGATGCGATGCTGGAGCTCTTCTTTTTCTTCTTGACTGAGCTTCTCTACATGTTTCGGGTTTGGCTTGATCTTAAAGCCGGTGGAAAAACGATCTGGCTGTGGGCGACCGAAGGCGGACACGTGATTGCCGCGGGCGTTAGTAATAGACGCTACGATAGAGGCCTGGACCGACAGCCGCTTCAGGATGATGTCAGACAGCCCTTTTTGCTTAGGTCGGTACAGTGATGCATAAACACTCTGTCCGGTGACCGGATCAATTTCGAACGCTAGACGTTGGACTGGCTGATCCTTTTCTCCATCCAGCGACATCAAAGACTTGTTCAGGGCTTCATAGGCGTTGTCGTTCGGGGTTTTGTCAACGGCCTCGATGGCGTAAGTCCGCTTAGCCTTGACGGGGACCGTGATGGCTGGAGCGAGCAAGTCGGATATGGTAGTTTTCATCATTCGGCTCCGATTACCATCAAATTGAGCAACGTGGAAGACATATTAACTACAGCCAGCGACCAAGTCGGACCGTTCTTGAAATATGCTCCGGGGATTTCTCCGGCCGACACCGGTGAGACTCGCTGTGTCGAGTCCGTAGAGCCGTTGAGGCGGATTACAAACTCTTGGTCGCCTTCAACGTACAAGAAATTCTTCGCGCTGGAGTAGAACACCAGGCCGACCGCGGTCGGGATGACGGACGACTCAAGGGGGAGCGGGAGTGAACTGCGCACTTCAAAGAAGGTGTCTGTGACGGCCACTACATCGTATGTCTTTTGCGTGGCCGTGGCGAATCCAGCCGAAATCGACACCGAGTCATCGACTTGCACTCCGGCTGCAGAATAAGCTCGGAGTTGCGCATTAGACGTCAACGTTACGACTTCGCTCACACCCTCGAAGGAAGCGCCGGGGAGGCGGGTGAGACTCAGGGACTGCGGAGACAGCACCGCCATCACAACCCAATATCCGCTATTAGAGATCGAGAAAACGTTGGCGGCGTCACCGGTATTGGTGTTGGGGACAAACACGATGTCACCAGCCACGACACCGGTGAAAGCGGCTGGTCCGGGTACAGTCATTGTCAGCGAACCGTTGGCCAACGCCACGGCAGTGACAGCAACTGTATTGAGCGTAAGCCCTCGGCTGGGGCGAAGACTCGGGTCAGTTCCAGCGACTTTGGTGAAGCGGTAGCGGCCGGACTCGAGAGTCGACAGCGACATCGTAAACGCCGTGGTGCCGTCCAAGGTCGTCGTACGAAGTCCATTGAAGAGCGTACGAGTTTCCCCGGCTACAAGCTGTACGGATTCAGACTTGGGGTTAGATACGGCTTGGCCGGAGAGATCCCGGCGCCAATCAACCGCACGCAGACGCGGATTGGAGTTGGCCGGACGGTCGGCGTAAGCCTGAATTTGAAAGGTCGTGTTTAAGAATGCATCCATATGGTCAAGATTCCGTTCTAGCGACCATTGTACCATATGGAGTTACGACTTCATCGCATCCAGGAATTCCTTTAGAGACATACTATATCCGTATTCGGTGGTCAACCACATTCTGACAGCAGGAGGACAGTTCTTGTGCCCGTATACTTCCTCAAGAACACTCTCGTCCTCATCTTCGGCTAATTTGAGTAAAATGTCGACCGATCTAGCCTTCTTGGCGGCACGACAACGGACCCTCCAGTCCTCATCGTTGCACGCCGCGACAAACACCTCATCCGGAGTGTTGGGATTGTCAAGCGCTTATTGCTGAAAGTGAAAATTCCCCTTCTTGACCGGTTTGTTCGATGAAGAAAGGTCTCCACCGTCTAATAGTTTGGCGATGTGGTCATTCATCCACTGGGGGCGACCCGGAGCGGCTTGGTATTCCGAAGGTGCTGGATTGTTCGGGTTTTGCGGTAGGCCGATTTTGTGATTGGGTGCGAAAGTACCTACGATACCGTAACGCAACGCGTCACATGAGTCATCGTCGACTTTTTCTGGCTCGTCTGCGATGTTGCCGGCTTCGTCGGTGATAAAGTGGTACATTTTGAGCTGCTGGAATGCGAACTCCACGTCCGGATCTCCGCTCAAAAAGAACAACGTCGGGGAGCCGAGGGCTGGCTGCATCTTCATCCGTACGATTTCTATGCCGGACTTGACGCTACCACGACCTTTGATGGCGCCGCGCATTTGAAAACCGCGTCGCTTGAACGTTTCAATATCCGCCGGGGCCTCGGTGTCGGCGTGAATCGTAGGATTCAGTACACGTAGGTGTTCGCATACTGCTACTTTGTCATCCAACTCCAGTCCAGATCGGGAGACACAGTCCACAACAAATGCGTTTTGCCCCCACACGGCCATGGTGACACAAGAAAAAGGGTGTGTGAAGCCGAAGTCCATGCCCGTGTAAAACTTACACCCGCGGTCCACCAAGATCCTCAAAAGCGTGCCTTTGTCCATCCCAGGTGGACAAGTCCTCCCGGTAACCATCTGGGCGATTTCCGAGGCAGTCTTGACGTGGATGGCTCGGTCAAGCTTTGGGTAAATCAAACCAGTGGAATCTGGCTGACGACACATAAGCTGCGTCAGGGCCATCGAGGTGGAAAACTCCTTCATGCGGTTGCGCAGCCACGGGATCGGCTTCAGCAACGGGGATTTCGAGGCTTGATGTGTGGCTAGCCGAGACTTACATACCGAAAACAGCGAGCATGCCGCGCAACCGCCGAACCCTTCATGCTTAGTGAACTTCTCTTGCATCGCCGCATCGAATTTGGAGTAAGCCTCTTCGTTTACGGTGGTCAACTCAGCGTCATTGACGTAAAGCTGCACCTTTGGTAGTTCCGGGTGGTGTCGCTCAGGCTCACACGCTTGTACGACATCCACGGCGGTCCAGTGGTACGCCCTTAGCCCTGTCTTGGCCGCCTCATCGAGCTCTTTCTGGACAAGTCCATATGAGAACTTACGGGTCGAAGTCAGTAGAGTGATAGGGTTTAGGCCGTTGCGCGGGTCAGGAATCGACTTAGCCTCTTCGTAGGCTCCACGGTTTTGCACTGGCACGGTATCGACTTCGTCTACTACAAGTAGTTCTGTGTGTGCACTATTCGCACCTTGTAGGGTGAGTGTAATGATTTGTATGTAGTTGTCGTGTCGCTCGAAAAATCGCTTTTCCGAGTCATCTAGGATTTGCCACTCTTTTTCGGAGAGGTGAATTCCTCGGTCATTGCTAAATCGACATATGTCGATGCGCTTGATGTTCTGTCCTTGGCGGAAATCGCAAAGGTAGGGCTTGCTGAAGAACCCCCTCACGTACTGCTGAGCCTTTCCCGATTGATCAGTGGTCGCAGCTAGATGGGCTATGTTGCGGGGTGTATGTAGAGCCAAGGCCACTTCGAGAACTGACGCAGAGAGGGTCTTAAATGACCCGCGGGCTGCATAGCTCATACAACGAGCGAAATTCTCATCGTCGTTTGAGATAGCTTTGCTATACAACAACCACAGTGCGTCCATAGGGGAGCTGTTCGACTCTTCCAATACGATTGAACTGGGGAAGTCCAACCCCAAAAAAGTTTGCACCCACCTGGACAAGTGCTCTTTGGTTGAACAGACCGTAAAGAGCATGCGGCGCATTTCGTGTTCGGAATAGGGCATGCATCAAAGATTGCCCTCAAGCCAAGCAAGAACCTTGGCGACAGTACCTTCGCGATCCGCTTCATACTCTTGATCGGAAACTCTGAGGAGCTGAATTCCGACCTCGATACACTGCTGATTTTTTCTGACATCCCGCTCTATAGCTCCAGGGAACGAGTGCCAATAGGTCCCATCGTATTCAATCGCCTTCTTGAGCGATGGAATGTAAATATCGAGTTCGAGTGTTTTGGAGCGAAGCAAACCACGTGTTTTGTTGACGGCATCTTGATATTTTTCCTTAACGACACAAAAAATGGCTTGCTCAGCCCTTGAAGTCGAACAATGACACTCTGGGCATCCAGTAGAGTTCTTGCGTGTCCGGCTACCACACTGTGCGTCCCAGGTATGTCCTTTGGCGCAAATCCACGTGTATTTAGTGGGTGAAGCGTACGCCACCTCATGGAACTTCTTTTTGTTGCTAAAGTGCCACTCTTTTTCCAACCACGGAGCTTTTGTCGCTAAGGAGTTGAGTTCTGAAACACGTCTGTGAGCGCAGTCCGGACATCCACTTTTCCTGCCGACCTTTGTTCGATGGTTCGGTGTCGTGGTCCAGGTATGCCCAAGTCGGCATATCCACATGTACAAATCATTGGATCCACAATGGACTTCGTGGAATTGTTTGGAGTTACTCGAATGCCACTCAAGCTTCAAGTGGGGTGCTTTCGTCGCTAGTGAGTTAGCATCAGTAACTCTCTTAAAGCACTCGGGACATCCGGTTGGTCTCTTGAGGTGAGTCCTGCTGTTGGGGGACGCGACCCATATGTGCTGGCATTTGACGCATATCCACTTGTACTTCACGACAGACCCGAATGACACCTCATGGAACCTCTTAGGATTGTCTGAATGCCACTCGCAAGCCATCTGCGAAGCTTTCTCAGCCAAAGAGTTCCTAGGGCACCGCGAACACCCTCGCCGCCCCTTGTCAGTTCTCCTGTTAGGAGACGCCTCCCATTTGTGTCCGTTTACGCACACCCACTTGTATTTGGTTTGTGAACCATACGACACATCGTCAAAATTGACGGTATTCTCCGAACTCCACTCGGATCTCAAGTGCGGCGCCTTAATAGTCAATGAATTCGGTTTGAGATCCATAAGTACTCCTTTCTCCCAACTCCTACCATAACCCCACCTCTACGTCAAGCTCCTCCTGCGCCAAAACTCCGTGACTACCGCCAACATCACCACAACCCCTACAATAATCAACATATTAGTCGGCATTGGTCGCCTCCAAAAAATCCTCCAAAGACATGCCACTATAACCATCCAACAACCACATCTTGACGCCCAGAGGGGTGTTGGGGTTACAAATCAACGCCGAACGAAGATCCCGAAGAGCCTCTCTCAACGCGCGATGTGGCATTGGAGAGAAAGAACTTCTAGCTAGTTGCACAAGAGCTTTGGTGGGGGTCCGGCAATTCCCAGCTACAGCAATACGAACATTACAATTTATGTGCCATGAGAGTGACTCCAGCTCCTCCACTGAAGTGTCCTGGTGTCTGGCTTGCCCCAAGGAGGTCACTTTGTAACCTCCAAAAATTCTTCCAACGACATGGTTTCACGATACCCAGACGTCAGCCACGCTTTAATGGGAGGTGGGGTATTGATGTTCGCTGCTACAGAACCACGCACTTGACCATCCTTATCTCGAGCGAGTATTTCTAGAACCTGAAGATCGGTAGTGTATCGAGCGATGCAATCTCGATCCGCCCGACCAGCACACTGTATAACCCACTTCAACCGTGAAGGATTGAGCTCCAATTCTTTAAGATCTTGCTCTAGTTGAGTCACTTGGTTGCCTCCAAAAATTCCTCCAAAGACATGGAGTCGCGATAAGACTGTAGCCACACCTTCATCTTGATTGGTGTGTGCGGGCTATCCGACATCCACTCCAGCACCGTCGTATTTTCTTCTCTTTGGGCAAGTTGAATATAGAGGTTGAGCGGCAAATTTGGGCGGTAACACACGTAGCACCTTACTTGGGCATCTTGATCTGCCGCCAACTGCCACAATAACCATTCCGGGGTGTTGGGATTTTGTGTCAAGTCCGCCCTCACCATTGGATGAGGATCTTTAGCTAGTTCCATCAAAATAGAAATAGGTGCTCGAAGGCTGCGAGCGACATTACATATATCTGCATTATTGCAGTGCTGCCAGTCCCTTAAGTAACCCTCTCTAACCACTCTAATCAAAAAATGTAATGGCGTACTCGGGTTCAAAACCAAATTACCCCACAAAGACTTGTTTTGTGCAAAGAGTTCGAACGCCGACTGCGACATATTCGGGTTCATTGCAGCATCATATTTGATAGAGCTACATCCATTCTTGGCTATTTCTTCCACTACACTCGCTGGTAGATTCCTGTGGCGAGCCGCGATTGAACTAGCACCCCAAGAGTCTCCAAATTGGGGGCCTCTTCGCGCGTCACTAATGATGTCGATCAACACATCGGCAGGAGTGTTTGGATCGCTAGCTTGCTCTAATTTAGTCACTTGTTTTTCTCGACGTCGAAAGGGCCATTCTTTGACAGGTCGCGCCAATGGACAGCGGACTTCATGGAGATCAAGTCGCCTTCAATCGGACAACTCAAAATCAATGACAACTCGCGGTCAGTCGCCTTACTCAGTCCAACTCCGCCGGCAAACTTCGCGCGGACTTCCGCCAACTCTTTCGCCAACTCTTCTGGTGTCATGTTTTACTCTCCAGTGAATTCGTTGAAGGTCATCTGCAATCCACTATTACACGCCTTCAACCACATTTTCAAGTCTTTTCTCGCGTTGCAGTTGGCGACGATGGCCACCCTCACAATCGGATCGTTTGTTGTAACAGCGACGCGCTCTAATTCACAAGGATCAGTCGATGTCACCGCGATTTCGAGGTCCGAGACTTTTGGCTTCTCGGGCTCGACTTGAACCGGAGATGTTGGTACGCGCCCATCGGCTTGCTTGCAAAAGAATTCGAAGACAGTCTTGTTCTCCATACACCGGTCGCAAGCAGACCATGGAGTCTTCTTGTTATTGAATGTGGCCATGAGGATGTCTGGGTCGGTCGAGTACGAGCACGCTTCGAGTTTGGTCGGATCGGTCAACTTTGAGACCTCGTCCGGCGTAATACCGGGTGGTGGAATCGTATGAGAGTCAACGGACGACTGGAACTCAGCCAGGATCTCCGCTAGAGGCCTAGCCTTGGGCGGCGTCAATGGAACCAGAATGACTTTATGGGCCTCGGCTTCTGCCTTTGATGCAACGATTTCGACTTCTTGCTGGCGACGTCGCTCTTCGATGATCGCCCAAGCTCGCGACCGAAAATCCTCGATGGATTCGACCCATCGGTAATCTACCGGCTTGATGGAACCAAGACACTTTGCAAGTCCTTTCAGCTCGAGTTCTCGGAAGTTGGATTCGTCACACTTCGAAGCACCAAACTTAAACGCCATAACCGCACGCTCAATTTCAGGCAGCTTGACTGTGTAACCCGAGATGTAACTCCAAAAGTTGTCGATGGTTTCGTACAGGTCCTCTTGGACGACACTCATAACTTTGGTGGCAGCCCTGATTGTTGAATCGTTAATCCAATCGTCCATTGCTTCATCCGAAAGCCCTTTGTCGCCGGCCTCTTCCATCTCTTCAAATAAATCATGGACGCTTTCGTCGTCGTAAAAGCATTCAACAACGTCAGGTAGCCATGTAAAGAGCTGGCGCCGACTCAAACGCTCGCATTGTGCCGCTTTGTTTGAAATACTGACAACCTTGTCGTACGTTTCTTGTCGGTTCGCCCAGATGCCCGTCAAGCCGTCCTTGAGATACTTTTGCATACGCCGGCCAATCGCCGCGTAAATCGCAGACACGGTCTCGGTGTCGACCGGAATGTCGCGCTTCGTAGGAATCTCTTTGAGAGACGCTTCGGCTAGTTGGCGCGACCATTGCTCGAAGGTCCACTTCTTGGTGTCGTGACTTGAATCAATAACTACGGGACTAAAACCACTATCCATTTTAGTCTCGGAACGGGAGATCTCTGCGGGTTTGATTTGTTCGATCCTTGCGCGATCTTGTTCAGCCTTCATACGGCTGATGGCCGCCAGGTCGGGTTTAGGGGGTCTTTCTTTGTTTGTCCACCCTCTTCGGTCGACTCGCGTGACTGTGTCTTTATTATGTGCCATATCGATAACCCCTCTGGTTCAATTTTGCGAATGCCGCTTCAATTTCACAACAAATCTCTTTGGGTTTCTTACCCCTGATCATATAAAGATCAGATATAACCTCGAACTTTTCAGTTCTAAGACACTCGCGCAGAATCCCAGGATCGTCCGACTCTTTAGCTAACCTCGCCCAGTCGCACACTGGCTCGGCTGGAGGCTGAGGAGCCTTGGGTCTCGGCTGTAATGTTCGAATCCTCTCAGGTTCGAAGTAGGTCGTTACCTTAGGGTTCTCCGGAGTTGGAGTCACGTACTTGTCTGTGTTCATCCCAACCATCATCTCGATGACATTAAATCGCGTCGCAGTGCTTTTGAAACCGTTACTATCGACATAAGTGTTTCCGCGGTAGCGCTTCCAAAACTCAGAAGGACGCCGAGTAATAGCGGATCTCGAGACGTTAATGCATTTGGCGTATTGGGCTTGACTTAGTTCAACTTCAGGTATGGTGTAATGCATGACATGCAGCAAAAGTTGCATGTCTGTTGTTGATACTCCACACAAAGGATCCCTGAACCACCGGATGGGAACCCGGACCCACTTCATCGTGTCGGTCGGTGGGAGTACCAATCTCCTGTTGCGCTTGACCAGCAACCCCATATCAGTGAGCTTCTTGGTATAGCGACCAGCATTATAACCGTCAAGCCAGCGCGCCGGCTTAGAACATTCTTGTCCTACATCGATTTGCCCATAAACAGAAAATAGAAAGTCGGCAATCGCCGGATAAAGGCTGGCTTGTAGCCGCATATGCTCTGGCAACAACGGAAGAAACGTGCGCTTACCTTCTTCGTCGGGAGCAAGTTCCTTTAGGGTGTCGTCGAATTTTTTGTAGGATGATTCACACATTTTAAATCCCTTGTCTTAAATGACACCCGGTTGAAGCGGGCGATTGTTAAGCAGAAGTTTGCCGCCCTAAAGTTCAACCCAGAGTCCCCGGACAAGAGAACAAGGACACCAGCAGTAGGGCGGCAAACTTCCACCAAACAACTATTCCATTGTACATCATCTAACTGTGAACTTCAACTTCAAAATCAGCCCACAACAACCACCCAGTAATATCGCATGGTTATGGGGTGTAGTCACCAGCGCAACACCATTACGTCACCGGGGAAACAAGACATCAAAAGTATAGCAATATCGCATGGTTATGGGGTGTAGTCACCAGCGCAACACCAACACATGTAGTCACCAGCGCAACACCATTACGTCACCAGCGCAACACCATTACGTCACCAGCGCAACACCAACACACGAAGTGTAGTCACCAGCGCAACACCATTACGTCACCAGGTAACCACTACTACCTAGAAGAGCAAGAGACTTCTACAAGAGAACAAGACGGTCAAGACGGCGATTGAGCCGACTTCGTCGAAAAGCAACGGCACGACAAAAGCCGACCGACTTCGTCGTCGCAGAAAAGCCGACGACAGCCGACCGACGTATTGTGGGATGATGTAAGACATTGAACAGTTCCTTAAGACAACGAAGACGAGTCTCAAATACAACAAGAATTCGCGTGAAACCTCAATACACGATTCAGAGCCTCAGAGCAAGCGAAGTTCCTCTAAACGAGCAGGTTGGATTTTACCTCAAGACGTGGTATCATTGTCGGATGCTCATCAATTTCATCGGATGTCCTGCCTCCGGCAAAACCACCACTGCGGCGATGCTCTTTTCGAGCCTCAAGGAAACTGGCATCGGCTGCGAGCTCAGTTCTGAGCAAGCCAGGCTTTACATCGCACGCAAGAAAGTGCAACTTAAGCTTTCCCCAAATCAGTTCCCAACCCTCACGGACAAGGATCAGGTCAAAATCATGGTTCAGCAGCTCGAGGTCGATGAGGCTCTCGTGACTAGTTGCGGCTGCGATGTTCTGGTAATCTCGGACTCCAGCCCCATCAATTCGCTGTTGTACATGGGTACCAAGACTCGTACGGCGTCGGAGGTGCAAGAGTACATCCGCAGGTCCCTTAAAATCACTTCGGCGACTTTTTTGGCGGCTCCGATTGTGCGACGGAATGGCGTCGCCGATCCGAACCGGATTCACTCTCAAGCTCAGTCCGACCTGGTGCAGCAGCAAATCCCAGCTCTCCTGTCGAGCCTCCCGCCGTTCAAGGTCATCGATTTGTGTGGTTCCCCTGCTGAACGCCTTTTGGCTGTTCAGAACTACGCGTTTGGATTGCTATGATCCCGTTTTACGATATGGCGAACACGTTGGCTATTTACGCCGAGAGTCTTCCGAAGTGTTGTAGCGGCCATTGTTTTATGAGGTTGTTTGATATGACACCGGAAGACGCTAAAAACCTTGATCTCCACAGAGAATCCGAGTTTATTGAGCTCCTCAACTCTCCGGATTGGCAAGGATTTGACATCAAGAGTGTCCTCAAGGTATGGATCGCTACCTATTCGGAACACAGCGGTATGACGTTCGGCGACTTTGTGGAGGCTATGCAATGAAACTGACCCTAGAAACCCCCACGAAGCTGTACGTCGACGACGCGACTCCGTCGGAGCTGAAGTCCCTTCAAGAGGAACTTACATACACCGACACTTCAGTGGCTTTTGAACTCAAGAAGTTCCAGCACGCGACGTGGTACGCCAACAAGTTCGGACCGGAAGCGTACGCAAGCCGCCTGGCTGAGCTTCAGGCGAGTCAGAAGGTGTGCCTCCTAAGCCGAGATGGGTCCGGACGTCATTACGTCAACAGCGGGCTGCTAGAGGCCTTAAAATCGAAATACGGCTGCACGGTAACCAACAAGGTGGTTTACCCGGAACCCAAAAACATCCCGTGGGCTGTGGTGCCAGACCGGACGCCATATCCGTACCAAATCGAAGCGCGAGATCGGCTGTTGGAAGCGAAGCACGCGAGGGTTGAATTAGCTACGGGTACGGGCAAGTCGTACATTGTACTACTTCTTGCAAAAGCATTAGGGCTTAAGACAGTCATCATGGCACCTTCTGCCAGCATTTCCGGGCAACTCTACGAGGACTTCGTCAAGCACTTTGGCAAGAAGTACGTTGGGAAATTCTACGGAGGCAAAAAAGAGTCCAACAAGTTGTTCGTAATCGGAACTGGGCAGTCTCTAACTCGGGCTGAGGTCGGTTCGAAGGAATGGGAAGATCTTTCCAAGTGTGAGGTTTTTATTACAGACGAGTCGCATACAATTGCTGCACAGACTTTCTGTCATGTAGCTCTTGGGGTCATGGCGAACGCGCCTTATCGATTCAATTTCAGTGCCACGCAAATTCGTGGGGACGGATCTGGAAAACTCCTAGATTCTCTCACCGGACATACCGTTCTGGAACTGACTGTACGTCAAGGTGTCGACGGCGGCTACCTCGCCAAACCTGTATTCTTCATGGTTCCTGTACAGTCACACGTCGAGTTTGAGAGTGCCGATCCGAACGAGATGACCCGCAAGCATTTCTTTTACAACCCAGAAGTTTTCAAGCGCGCCGCAGTCATTGCCAACCAGAGTGTTGCTGTGTCAGGACATCAGGTTTTGATACTGGTTGACGAGGTCTCTCAGTTTGCCGAGTTGCTTCCGCATTTTCAGCACGAATGCCGTTTCGCTCACGGGCCTCTGGCCGATAACAAGTCGAAAGTCCCGGAAAAGTACCATGAGTGTGACAACGATTTGCTTGTCAAGCAATTTAATGCGTCGGAATTCCCCATACTTGTGGCTACATCGTGTGTGGCGACGGGCACCGATTTCAAGTCAGTTAAGACAATGTTTTACCTTCGAGGCGGCAAATCCGAAGTGGAGGTTCGCCAAGGTGTAGGTCGTTGCACACGCCCCTTCAAACCTCTCAACAAGACTTCCTGCAACATAATCGACTTTGACGTGACCAACATCCGTACGGTGCACGCACACGCGTTGGCTCGCAAGCGGATTTTTGAGGACATTTATGGACCGGTGAAAATCGTCAAAATGTAGTTGACTTTAGATTGAGTAAGTGATAGGCGTTTTGATATGGACAAATTACCTACAAACTCATTATCCTCTGTCGCTCCTTGGTTGAGTGCAGAATTTCATCCTACTAAGAATGTGCTCCCTTTCTCTTTCTATAGCGCCGGCTCGGAGAGGCTGGCTTGGTGGATCTGTAGTAAAGGACATGAATGGGAGTCTGTTGTAAAGAATAGAGCAAAAGCAAAAAATCCGACCGGATGCCCCTATTGTTCTGGTCGACTTGTAACCGACAAGAACTCTCTGTCTGTTCTTTTTCCTCAGTTCCGGGGAGAATACTCCCCTAAAAATTCGACACCACTTGAGTCTTTAACGGTTTCTTCTGGAAGAAAAGTGTGGTGGATGTGCCGACTAGGACACGAGTGGCAGTCTAGAGTGGCGTCTAGAACATTGGGGCAGGGGTGCCCTTACTGTTCTCATAATCGCGTATCGGATCTTAACTCCCTCAGTTCCAAAAACCCTCGACTCGCAATACAATGGGACTCGGCCAAAAACAAACTCTCTCCAAGTCAAGTAGCTTTTGCATCCAATAAGAAAGTTTGGTGGATTTGCGACCAAGGCCATTCGTGGAGCGACAGCATCGACCATCGCTCTTTAATGGGCCTCGGTTGTCCTTTTTGCACCGGCAAGAGGGTCACAGACAATAACTCATTGTCCGTACTGTTCCCAAACTTAAGATCTGAATTTCACCCCACCAAAAATACACGAAGCTTCGAGTCTTTGTCGATTGGAATGGACATTGAAGTTTGGTGGATTTGTCGTTATGGACACGAATGGGAGACGTCTCCCAAAACTAGAGCTAGGGGTTGCAACTGCCCAAGTTGTACTAAACAGCACTCCAAGGCCGAACTCGACATATACGAATTGGTTTTAGAGAGGTATCCCGACACAATCAATGGGGCACGTAGACTACTCCGCTCTACAAGGTTAGAGCTCGATATTTACGTGCCATCACTTCGTAAAGCCATAGAGTATGACGGGACGTATTGGCACTCGCTACCCGACAAAGTGGGTGCAGATCTCCATAAAAATGAACAGTGTATCGAAGTCGGAATCCAGCTCCTCAGAATCCCAGAAGCCGAATACGAAGCCGACCGGGATGGCACCATCAAGAAAATCTTGGAGTGGCTACAAACCCCTTGACGTTTTCTCGGATCTCGGGCAAGGGGAGTAAACTATGATCAACTCCAACGACATACGTATCAAATGGATGGCCGGTCTCCCTTGGTTGACGTACGAGCAACTATGGGTTCTCGCCGAAACCGAACCTTGGCGTCCTGCCACTAAGGCGCGCATGTGGAGATTCTTGGTGGCGGCTATGAAGGCTGGCTTGATTGAATCTCGGTGGGCTCCTAGCGGGGGCGGCTTGGTGGAGTGGAGAGTCCCATCAGAGAAAACGGTGAAGCTATGAGCGGCACAAGAGTCACAAGACCCTACAGATTCGATAAGCTCCCCAAAACCATTCAGAATGATTATTTGTATCGTTATCAATTAGTTCCAGTCAATTTATGGATGGATCTGTACGAAGATGAAGTCGCGGCGGTGGAGGCGGTGGATTCATCGACAGATCCAGAAAAGTTGTTAAGGTGGGCTCGGCATCCCCAATTTCGGATCCGAGAAGCCGTAGCGGCCAACGTTCATTCACCAGAAGAAGCATTGGACATTCTCGCTCCTGATCCGCTCAAGTACATCCGTGAGCTCGTGCTAGACAATCCGAACACAGCGCTGGCCACGAAATTGTATATTCGTTTGGGTGGGTATGGCAAGATGACCGTGAAGGAATTCAAGGAGTCGGTCAAGTGAGAGAGACTCCAGAAAACCCCCTAGCCGTTGATGCAACGGCAGATGAGTTCAAGAGGTCGTGGGAGACAGAATGCCTTCAAACGCGTAGCAAGTGAAGGTGTTTCGGCACTTGACAGTGAATCAAAAATGAGATACATGGACATCATGAAAACTAAACAGTACTCGGCTACCCCGGAACAGCACATCGCCAATTGGCTGAAGAATTACATCGAACTCGAGATGGAGGACGAGGATTGCGTAGATAATTACCGCTGGGCCGAGTTGGGTAATCCCAAGCAGGCGGAAGTTTACGTTAAGGCTCGTAGGAATGGATGTTGCGGAAGCTGGGACCGGGTGGTGGTAGCCCCAGACGATAAGACCTACGCGGTCGGATGCAACTTCGGACATTGAGCCCACCATGGAAAATCTTAACATAGGCACGAAAGTCCGAATCAACTATACCGGTGAAGGTGGGATTTTTTACGGGGTCGTCGGGGTCATTATCGACTTCGCTTACGGGTACGAATACCCGTGCATCGTTAAGTGCACTCTGCCGGACGGGGATAATACCAGTATGTTTTGTTGGGATGAACTCGAGCCGGTGTGATGGCGGGCCGCAAACCAAATTCGTTGGCTATCAAGGCACCCCACTTGAGATCCGAGTGGAGCCCGGAGAATACTGTCAGTTTTGATGATGTGACACTCGTCTACAAAGAGAAGTGTTTGTGGATATGCCCTCTAGGTCATAAATGGGAGGCAACTGTACGTAAACGGATTAGACGTGACAGAGGCACTGGATGTAGCGAGTGTTTTAAGATCGTACCAATCGAACGCTCTTTGGCGACAAAAGCCCCTTGGCTTAGGTCGGAATGGGGACCGAACAATACAGAGCCGTTTGATGGCGTGTTTGCCAGAGCTTCGTGGCCCAAGCGAGAGTGGGTGTGCTCTAAAGGGCACGTATGGTGGGCAGTCCCCTGTACTAGAGCTGGAAAGAGCCGTAGTGGTTGTCCGGAATGTAGCGGACATCGAGTCTCCGCCGCGAATTCGTTGGCGACAAAAGCTCCCCATCTAGAGAAAGAGTGGCATCCAGACAACGAAGAGAGGTTCTGCGACACCCCCTATGGAGCCAAAGAAAAGCGAAAGTGGATTTGTTCGAAAGGGCACGTATGGTTTTCGTCTCCGAATAACAGGACTAAGCCGGGTAAGCCGCAAGGTTGTTCCCGTTGCACCCATCGTCACTCCAAGGCCGAGTTAGCCATCTTCAGTGACATCAAAGAAAAATATACGGATGCGGTCAGTGGAGTCAGAAGCGTTTTACGCTACAAACGTCTTGAACTCGACATCTACATCCCATCTCTCAAAAAAGCCATTGAGTACGACGGGGTATATTGGCACTCACTGCCGGGCAGCGAAGATAAAGACCGACGTAAAAACGAGCAATGCGCCGAAGCTGGCATTCAACTCTTGAGAATCCCAGAGGCGGAGTACGAAGCAGATCGCGCTGGAACCATCAAGAAGATTCTCGAATGGCTTGTGGTATACTAGAGTCATAACGTAGCATAGAGAATCGAGAATACAGATGATTGGTGGCTATGACACAAGCGACGTCTATTTTAAGAGCTTTGCCAAGAGTTTGACGGCAGCGATCGGTCGAATCCCAAAAACCGATGAAGTCGACCGCCTACACACTCAGCGTCGGCAGTTGAAGTCCCTTATCGCCTCTGAACGGAAACTTCAAGATCAATTGTGGGAGGTTTACGGTGCAAGTGTGTACGACTCATTCATCACATATATCTGCACCGAGAAGCGGAATATTCTTTCGAGTCGGCCCTTCTTCCGCGAGCGCCAAGAGCGTTTTTCTGCTGAGATTTCGCAGCTCTTCAAGGACCGGAATGGCGCTGGGCTGCACCCATACAAGCTGAATTACCAATTTGCCAAGTGGGTGTTGAACTCCGCCGGACCTACATTGACTCCTGAAATTCGCGCCACCATCCGAGAAATCGAAAAAATGCGCGTCGAAATCATGACCATGAATCTGCCTTTGGCGATCAGCTATTGTCGCACATTCTGGAACCAAACCCCTCGATCTCACATGTCGTTCCTGGATCTAATACAGACCCATACAATAGGGTTACAGGTTGCGATTGACAAATTTAACCCCAATACCCACGACAACATGACTAATGAGGAAGAACTGGCCGCGTACAAAGTATTCAGAAGCGTCGCCCTCGGGCGTATGTGCGGAGATAGGATAGAGGCCTACAATTCCACACTTTTGCACCTATGGCCTGTAGACGCACGACGCGTGTATCGTGCCCATAAGGCCTCCAGGTTTCTCGACAAGAACGCCGATATCGACCTGGTTGTAGCTGCCGTCAACGAAAACATCCCGGAAAAATACCATGTGACCGGCCCCGAAATCCAAGGCCTCCTTGCTGCAGCCAGCCACGTTTCAGGTGATTGCGCGGTTGACCAAGAGACTGGCGATACCACTCTCGAGTGTTACATGGATGACGAAGAGCACCGTCCAGACGTGATTGTCGAGCGGACGCAGGCTCTGGCCACAATTCATGCTGGACTCAAGAGTTTGTCCGTGGTAGAGCAAAAGATGCTGCGCTTGAAAGGGATAACGCTATCATGACCACCAGTTCCACAAATGAAACGTCTGCGATTTCTACCACCAACGGCCTCGTGGCTTGTACGCCATTCCCAGCCCGCCACATCGAAAAGAAGGTAGTCGGAGGGATGGTGCTAATCGCCAACAAGATCGATCTGCAACAACTCGAAGTGGTCTTTCCTGCATCCGGAGAGGGTTGTGAGCAGTACGCTCCAGGTGTCAAGGTGTGGTTGCGCGGAGATTTGTACACCCAGCAGTGGGCCAAGGACGTCTACAGTATTGGCGACAAGACGTTCATTCTGGTCCCCAAGAATTTTATTCAGCTTGTGGAGGAGTTGTATGTGAACGTTCCTAGTCGTCAGACCCTCAAGACTTCTGGCAGTGGAATGACCTTGGTTCCTACCGCGATTCTTGTCGATGGCAATGGTATGACTAGCATATCCGGGAATTACACTGACGCGATCGGGGCGAAGTGATGCGATTTTCACCTCCGAGGTTGATGCCATACCCGCCACCTCCGTTTAAGGAAGTCTCCGGCATGGAGGCGGAAGTCGAGATGTTGCGTCTTGAACTTGACGAAGCGAAGGCGCACGTCCGACTTCTGACTGAACGAATTGACTCGCTCGAAATTGATCGTCGTGACGACAGAGTATCTGTAGATATGCTCAAGGAAGAGTTGCTCGAGTTGATTGATCGGACAAGGGGTTAAAATGACCGGCCACAACGCCATTGACATTGACCGAAAGACGTATTGCGCTATACGTCGTACAGCACTCTTGTTTAGTACCGGTACTTCTCCGAAACAATTTGACGATTTGGTTCGATCGGCTCTTCCTGCAAACGCCGGCCCTGTCGACTGGTGTCAAAAGGCTACGCAGTTGCACACCTTGATGAGGGCAAACGCCGATGAGGCGAACCGCGTTGCGGCGCAAAACGTTTCGGACTACTTTGGGCAGGCTGGGTCTAAACAATGACCACGCTCGCTGCAGGAGAAACATGCGAAGGTGAAGCGAGAACAGACTCTGCGTGGCTGGAGCAGAAGTTCCAGGAACTTGAGGTGGAGCTCTATGAAGAGCAAAGGCGTTCATCTGAGTTTAAGCAAAAGATGGAGCGCGTCTTGCTAGACTGGACGTCCAGAGCCCTTAAGGCCGAACAAAGTCTAGACCTAGTTCTAGTAGAGTTAGGCTCATTGAAAATTCGTTATGCCGAAATGTCTTTGTATAAGAAGGCGGAATGATGCGCTCTCTCGTTATAGGTGACGTGCATGCCGTCGAAGGGGAACTTGACGACTGCCAAGCTCTAATCGACGGTATTTTGCCGATCGTTGTCGACGAAAAAGTCGACACCGTAATTTTCTTGGGCGATCAGTATCACAACCACAAGCTAGTGAATTGTGAAGTGATGGCGTGGTGGCGACAAGCTTTTGCTGCACTCCATACAACCCCAGTAATCGCTTTGGTCGGTAATCACGATCTGGCGGCGGCGGGCTCTAGTCCGAATCATTCGATGTTGGCTCACGTCGATGCTATTACAGTGGTAGACAAGCCGACGGACCTAGACGGCGTGTTGTTCATGCCATATACGCACGACAACGAATCGTTTTTGCGTGCCGTTCGAAGTTCTAGCGCAAAGTGTGTGGTTGCACACCAAGCCGTGCAAGGTTCCCGCTACGACAACGGTTTTTACGCTCCGGATGCTGCTTCGTTGGAAGATGTACAGGACAAAAGCTTTGTCGTCGGCCACATGCATACGCCATACCGGTTCGACCAAGTTTCTGACGGCCTAGCAGTGTTCGGCTGTGACGTTTTTTACCCCGGAGCGCCACGATGGCGCACGGCCTCTGACGCCAACATCGAGCGCTCGGTGAACGTAATTGAATTCGGACCTAAGGGAGCCAAAGTAATCAAATCCGTAGAAACCAAACAGTTTTGTAACAAGATCCTCCGATTCGAAGACCGAATTGAGAATCCATTGCAACTTGAAATCAATCCCAAGTGGCGCTACATCGTCGACATTCATGGTGATGCCAAATTCATCCAAGAGCGACGTGCGAAGTGGAGTGGGTGTCGCGTGAGAACTTTTCCAGTAAACACGGCGAAGTCGGCAGTACGAGAGTCCATGGGGATCGGTGCTGCCATCAAGACATTTGTTGGTGGGTACCAGGCAAAGCATGGGACTTCAACTGAAGTTCTCGAGAAAATGGTGCAGGACCGACTAGGAGGTTTGCTTTGAGTCAAGAACTTGTCGAGCATCAGCGATTGTTGTCAAACACCGGCCTGCATATCGCGGATTGGCAACTCAAGACCATCAACGTGTGGCCGAAGTTGTTTTTTCCGGAATCAGTCAAGCACAAAATCGTGGTCGACCAAGACGAGCAGACCATTACGTTCGTATTGACTTTGCCCCCAAAAAAGAATATCGAAAAACCGCAGCTCCTATTCAGGTTGGAGCGATCGGTGCAGGATTTGTTCGGCGAGGCGTGGTTGGTGGTGGTCAAGCGTGCTCGCACAGTGATTTATCGTGGCACACGCTTGCAAGATGTTTCAAAGTCTGATATGAATCCATTAGCTGGTTTCAATCCAAATACCAAAGTAACAATCAAGAGGACTCCATGAAGACTTACTACGTGACCATCCCTATCGCAGGTCGACTCCTTTTTAAGGTAGAGGCGAAAAATAAAGCTTCGGCGAAGGCGGCGGCGTGGGATAAATATAATGTGTGGGGTGAGCACGACGCGGAAGACGTTGAGTGGGAAACCTACGAGTCGATTGCTAGCGGTAACGAGTGTCACGCCCCATACAACCAAGTAGAAGTCCAGGAGGTCAAAAATGGCGCGTGAGTCACGTTTGGAGCGTAGGGCGCGTAAGCAAATGGCAAACCTCGATACCGCCGAGGGGCGTTTTGAGGCTTTGGAGCCGGAAGAAAAGGAAGTGTACCTCGAGTACATGTCGTCTGGCAAGCCGCCGGTGTCTCCTGCGACCGCACAGCAGTTCTACAACCTCTATTTGCGCGGGTGTTCCACTAAGGACATCCAAGCGATGAACCCATCTTTTACGATGGGAATGATTGTCCGCGCCAAGATGGATAATGATTGGGATCTCAAGCGTAAGGACTACACCGAAGGTCTAGTGGAGCGGATCCACGAAACCGTGCAGGCGAGCCAGCTCGAGTCGGTTCAGTTCGTGAGTTTGTGGGCTGCCGCATTCAATAAGTTGAACGGAGAGAAGCTGCGCCGATTCTTGCAGACCGGTAAGGAAGAAGACCTTGGTGACTTGAAGGGGCAAATGACACTGAAGGCGTACCAGCAAACGCTGGAGCTCTTGCTTCGTCTCACCGGACAGGATAAGGATAAGAACGTGTCGGGGGAGATTCTTCATACGCATCGTACGGAGGACAAGGGCGAGGTAATTGAAGGGCAGTCCAAAGAAATCAAGTCGATGTCGCCGGTTGATGTAGATGCAGCGTTACTCAAAATCCTCGAGAAGACTACGGCAGGTAAAAAATGAGCCCCAAAAAGAAGAAACGTAATGCGATCTTGCAGCCGCTGCAAGATATGGCTTACACGTACGGCCGTAACACCGGTACTGGAGCTACGTGTGGGCGCAACCCCAAGAGGGATTACTCGTTTGCCGTTCGAATATTGTTGGGCTTGATTGACGACCCGGAAATAACTGAAGCGTTTGAGTCGATTGAAAGAGGGCTTGAGAAAATGACCCCAAAAGAGATGGAATTGTGGACCAAGCAGGTAGAGGCAGAGAAAAAGTACAAGGTGTTGCGAGCGGAGTACGATGAGCTGTCTGAAGATTTTGCCACTCAACATCTAGAGCTCAACGAGATGTGCGAGACTGTCGAAGGCTTGAGTGAGATGGCCGGTCTGCGACAGAAGAATAAGGCTGAAATTCTGAAGCGACTCCAGGGCATGGCTCCAGTCTACGATGCAAAGACCGGATGGAAGAGCAACCCCAACGGAGAACCAGAAGGTGACCACGTCACAGCCGACGAGTTGCTACTGAAGCTTATTGGAGACCCCAAAATCTCTGAGGCTTTTAATGCCATCGAGAAGTGGTATGCGTAATGACCACCAAAAAGAAAACCGTATTGCCAGACCGATATCTCCGCTCCTTTCGAGAAGGCATGGTCGGGCCGTATGGCGAGGAGAATGTGTGTGTGGCAAACAAGAAGAGCTCGCTCTTGATGGCCCTGCAAGGTGGACTTGAAGGGGGCATACTTGTAGACGATAGAGGTTTCCTTGCCCCCGACTACGAGACTATTGTTGATCTCTTGTTGCAATACATATCTGACCTAGATATCTCCGCTGCCGTAAAGGTCATTCAAGATCGGTACTAGTCTCGGCGTTGTGGTATACTAAGAGAAACTCTCACAGGAGCCCTAATGCAACACCAAAAAGCCAAATCTGCCCCCAAAAAAATGCTGACTCGTGGTCCGGAACTGCAGCGAGTCATCCGTGAGACCATGAAGACGTGCTCCGACCTCGTTGGTAGCACCCTTGGCCCTGGTGGGCTGTCTGTTATAATTGAGCGGCAGGAGGAGCTTTTACCTCCATTTTTGAGCAAGGACGGGGTAACCGCCTTCAACAACATGGGATTCCAGGATTCCGTCAAGCAAGTCATTATGGAATCCGCTCGAGACTGCAGCGTCCGAACTGCAGCTTCTGCCGGCGACGGAACGACTTCGAGCGCAATTCTTGCGGAGGCTATTGTTCGTTACACGCAGGAGTATTGCGAGCGAAACCCGAAGGTTTCTCCTCAGCGAGTCGTTCGCACTCTTGAAGCGGCATTCAAGAATACGATTGAGCCGGCCATCCACAAGTCCGCCAAAAAGGTGTCTCTGTCGTCGAAGCAAGGGCGTAAGCTTCTTCATGCCGTCGCCAAGGTATCGGCTAACGGCGACAAGGCGCTAGCGGACGCCGTACTTGAATGTTTCGACCTAACAGGCGACAAAGGTAACATCACAGTGGTCGAAGAGAGTGGTCCGGCGGGATATCGCGTCGACAAGATCGATGGCTATCAAATTTCCACCGGGTACGAAGACGCGTGCGGTAAGTTCTACCAAAACTTCATCAACGACGTCTCTCGACAACTCTGTTCCTTCGAGAAGCCGTCGTACATCTTATACCACGGGAAGCTCAACGACATCTACGACGCGCTCAAGTTGTTCGATCAAATCATCCAAGCTGCACAGGCCGGACAAATTTCTCAGAATGTCGTGTTCGTGTCGTGCGGGGTTTCAGAGAGCGTACTTGGGCATCTGTCCGTCAACTTCCGTGAACCCGGTTCGCTAAACGTCTACCCGCTTACCGCGCCTCTCAGCCAGATGCAGTCGGGGCAGTACGATTTCTTAGCCGACCTCGCGGCGGTGACCGGTGGTGTCATCTTTGACCCAATCAACAAGCCATTGTCGGAGGGTCAAGTCGAGGACCTCGGGCACACGCCAGCGTTCGAAGCGGCTCGGTTCCGTTCTACGATCATTGGGTTCGCCGACGAGCTTCGCGTGTTGGAGCGTGTCGATCAGCTCTCGAAGCAGCTCGAAATCGGCGGACTGAGTAAGTTGGACCAGCACATCGTTTCCGAGCGCCTGGGGAAGGTGAGCGGCGGCGTTGCTCGCCTCACTGTCGTTGGCGCGAGTGGTGGAGAGCTCCGCGAGAAGCGCGACCGCGTCGACGATGCGATTTGCGCGGTCCGTGGCGCCATCGAGCACGGGGCACTTCCGGCTGGCGGGTGGATGTTGCTGCAATTGCAGTCGCTTTTGACCCACGATGCGATGTTGCGTGAAGTTTTGGTCCCATCGTTGCAGGAGCCGATCAACCGCCTTTACATGAACGCCGGATACCACATCGACGAGGTCGAAGGTTTGATTTCTGCAATGCGCGGGAGTAAGTCGACCGTCTACGACATCCTGGAAGGAGAGTACGTCGACGCGTTTAAGGAAGGTCTTCTTGACTCTGTTCCGGCAGTGTTGGAGGCGATTCGTAATTCTATCTCCATTGCGTCACTTCTCGGAACTTGCGGTGGCGTTTGCGTATTCGTCCGTGATACTGAAGTGGATCACGCCGAAGCTCGCGACAGCGCGAATTACATGCGGACGGTCAACGACAATCCCGCGGACGATCACGTTTAAGCAGAACGAAGTGGAAGGAGGGTTTCCTTATTGATCTCCTCCCACTTAACGCTTGTGGAGCAAATAAATGCCCGTCTATAACTGGGAATGCAAGAAGTGTCACAAGATCCAACGGGCGCTGCTGTCGCAACGCCCTAAGTTGGCGAAGTGTGAGTGCGGTGGCAGTCAGAAATTCACTAGCCAAACGACCGCACGTGTGATAGAAGTCCGAGACAATGGATTGTTGATCCGGAAGGTAGAACAACTTAGCGGCATTCAAGAAATGCTGGCGGAACGCAAGGTGGTCAAGTAAAATGGCGACAAACCTACACGGCAACCTGATTGTCGAATTCCCGCCGCGGTGCAAGCCACTTCCCGATGGGTATCGGGTGATTCAGCTTGACTCTGGATACTACTTGTGGGAAATGGACCATCCCACCAAATGCGTAGAGGGTTCGATATCGTTGGATAGGTGGTGGGTTCGCCGATGTGCTTTTGCACACCACGCTGGAAAGATCTAAATGGCACTCAAGCTAAAATGGCTCCAGCTCAAAAGCTTCCGATCGTTCGTCGACGAGACTCGAGTGGACTTTCCGGAGTCTGGACTTGTCCTCCTTCGCGGAAGTAATCCTGTTACCCACGACTCTAGCGGCGCTGGAAAGTCGACTTTGTTGTTGGCTATCAGTTACGCTCTGGACATGTGCCCGCTGTCGGCTACGGACTTGCAGTCTTGGAACACGGAAGAGCCACTTCAGGTTACACTCGCCCTAGACACGGATGAAGGTGAAGTCGTCATTCATCGCGGCAAGAAGAACTCGATCGTCATTGCCGGTAAAAACTACACCGGCGCGAAAGTGATTTCAGAGAACCTTCGACGAGTCGTCGGTCTGGATACAGAGACCCTTCAGACTCTCACATACCGCCCGCAAGATTCACGCGGCGTGTTCTTGTCACTGGCCGACGCAGGCAAGAAGGAATTCTTGTCGAGTATTCTAGGTCTGACGGACATTGAACGAGCCGTGGAGTCGGCTGAAGTAACCGCAAAGCGATTGACTCAGACCATAGCCGCAGAAGAGGCTGGATGCAAGGAGCTGACCGGCGCCGTGGCGATGCTAGCGGAGCAGCTCAAGGGGCTGCCGCAACCGCAAGAAATCCCAGCCTCGCCTGAGGCCCTTCGGTTGGTGGCAGACGACCTAGATTCAAGGGTTCAGGATGCCTGGGCTACTGCGGAACGCCTTAAGGATCTAGCGAGTCAGAATCCGGAACTCACCAAAATGCGCGATTTGTTGCGTGCCGCGCAGTCTCATCGTGAACGGTTGAGTCAAGAGGACGCGCAGCTTCGTCGTGAATTCTCAAAAAAGCAAGAGAAACTTCGACAAGAACTGCAAGTAGTAGTCAGGGCAGAAGCACAGAAGAACCACGACCTAGCTCAAATCGCCCAGAATCGCGCACAACTAGAACATGCTCGTCAAGGTACATGTGTTACCTGTCAGCGTCCGTGGGATCAGTCGCAAGCATACGCAACGCAACTCGAGCAAGCTATTGCAGAGCTTGAGAAGCGTGTTGCGGCTGCAGGAGAGATCTGTAAGTCGAAGTCGCTTCTTGAAGAGGAACTCCGCAAAATTTTCACAGAAAACCCTCTCATCCGCCAGTTCTCGGACAATATCTCGATGATGGATCGACGTATTCACGAAAAAGCTTTGGAGTCCGCCGCTGGGGCTGTTACGGAAGCACAAGAAAAGGTCTTGACGTTGAAGCAGCAAAAGTCCGAAGTGTTGTCGCAAATCAACGGCATCGAATTCCAAATCAAGTCCGTCCAGCAGTCCAACGCTAGGATTGAAGTGTCGCGTAAGCAATTTACTGACACCTTGACTCAAAACCAGAACCGCCTACAAGCCCGCCAGACCGAGTTGAATCGAATTCGGGTGGAACTGGCGGCCGAACTAGACTTCGTCGCGGCCATGGGTCCACGAGGGTTTCTGGGGGCTATTTTCGAAGAAGTCCTCTCCGAGATCGAAGCCGAGGCCAATGAACGACTGGGCCGGCTGGCGAACGTATCTCACTTGACCGTACATTTTTCCACCGAGACTATAACGCAAAAGGGTGTTGTCAACAAAGCCATTCTGACTACCGTATTTGTCGACGGCAAGGAAGCCAAACTCAAGACGCTGTCGGGCGGGCAGTTCACTTCTTTGGATGGTGTGGTAGACTTGGCGGTAGGTGCAGTAATCCAGCGTAGGAGTGGGGTGGTGCCCGGGTGGTTGTGTCTGGATGAGTGTTGGAATGGTCAGGGAATAGCCACGAAAGAGGCTGCACTCGAAGTGCTTAAAGAGTACGCTTGTAATCGACTAGTACTTGTGGTAGACCACACTTCAGAGGTTGTAGAGGCGTTTAACCAAATCATCGAAGTTGAATACGTAGACGGAAAGTCGAGAATCAAATGACCGATAAGAAGCGTTTTGCTGTTGGGATTTACTTGCCGGACTATTGTCGTTGCACCGATAAGATGCTCGTTCTGGACATTCCTTGTTGTGGCGATGGAGTTACCCCCACTATCGTGTCCATGACGTTGTCGACCCCGTCGCTTGCCGATGCTCGGCGGTTCGCGCATAGCCGTTTCCCCGAGGCCCTCAAGATCAATGTCCGAGAACTCTAAGAAAGTCTCCGTCACCGTCCAAACGTTCAGTCTTGTTCGTCGGGGTATTGTGCCACCTACGGATGGATTGTCACTGACGGTGACCGCAGATACGATAGAAGAGGCGCACACAAAAATTGACAAGTTGTATGCAACACTAGTAGCAACCACCAAGGAGAACAATAATGGCCAAGAAGAACCCGTTTGAAGATCTGGATCCCGAGTTTAAGGAACTCGTCGAAGGTATGAGCGATGAGGATGTGAAAAAGAAGATCTCCGAAGTCGCCATCAATGAGCACGAGAACCGCGCCGCCATGAAGGCCGACATGGATCTTGCAGAGAAGAAGGAAATCGCGAAGCAGGCGGGGGAGCAATACGCCGATGCGACGAAGGCCAACCGATTGCGCATTAGTTACGCGTACTCGGTCCTTGAGTCTCGCGGCAAGGCGTAGTCGTTGTAGTAGAAGTAACTACAAAATAGTACCCATAAGGTGAAAAATGAAAGCTCTAGTACTAATAGTCGATGGGACAACTGACTCCTCTGGCGAGGTATTTGATCCGACGGGACTCGAACTGAAGAAAGGGAGAGTTCCGGTCACACTGGACTTTAAGGTTGACAGACGCGTAGGGGTTGCCACACTATCTCGGATCGGAGATTCAGTATTTGCCGAACTCGAGCTCGACTCGCGGACAAAAGTGGAAGATTTGTTAGATCTCACCCCTTGCGTCAGTGGCGTGGCGATGGAAGTTGTTCGAACCGACACAGTTCGTACACTTCGTCGGGTGTTGATTGATGGAATAGGACTGGCTACAAGTCCGAACTGTGACAAGCGAATCAAGTCGCTACGAGAGCAACTCTCCGAGAAATAATCTCGGAGGGGAGTCGGGCGTGGTATAATGGCGTCACCATGCTTGACTCTCAACTCGCAATCGCCGGCATCGGCAGTAGAGAAACACCCGGCTCTATCTTGGCCGAGATGGTAAAAATCGGCCAGTGGTGCGCGGCCAACAAAATACAAATCCGTTCCGGACACGCTCCGGGTGCAGACCAAGCTTTCGAGTGTGGAGCCGCGCAATGTTGTACGGCATACCTCCCGTGGTCTTCCTTTGAAGAGCAGGCCAATAGACTGGGAGGCCAACTTGTGGTCCCCAACAATTGGACGGAACTAATGGCGCACGCTAGACAGTTCCATCCGACGTGGGACCGTCTAAAGGACGGCGCTCGGAAGCTTATGGCGCGCAACAGCGCACAGGTTCTCGGTCTGGACCTACAATCTCCGGTTCAGGCGGTGGTTTGTTGGACGGCCGGTGGCAGGCCGACTGGTGGCACTGGGCAGGCCTTACGTATCGCCGCAGTCAACAACATCCAGATACTCAACATGTACTTCGAGCAATATTCCACAGCCGAACTAGTCGTAGCGAGCCTCAAAGAGATTCTTATAGCTCACCTCCGAAAAATTCTGTCCGGTCTGTCCGCCGGAATCTAACACTCATGTCAATCCTTGGACTCGACCTCAGCACCTCCACTGGATGGGCCATCTTCACTGATGGACGCCCTACGTCTTCTGGTCTCATTGCGAAGCGAATCGGGTGGGATGTCGCGGAATATCCACATAATTTCATTATGGTCGCCGACGATGTCGGTGAGCAAGTAGCCGAGCTGCTCACCAAAAACCCCGATGTAACCGACGTAGTCATCGAGGAAATCAACAAAACCTCCAGCAGGTTTGGCAGTCGGCACTCGCAGAAGATTCTCGACATGATTCACTACACCGTAGTCAAGAATCTCTTGAAATTCCCCGTCAAAATCCACTACATCAACACGTCGGATTGGCGCAAGACTTTGGATTTGTCCGTGGCTACGACTCGGAAGCAATCCAAGTTGCTCCTTTTGGAGCAAAAACGCCTCAAGGCTGAATTGAAGTCCGCACGCGATGCCGCTTCCAAGAAAGAAGCCAAAGCTAAGCTGGATGCGCACATGGTAGTGCTTCGCAAGAAGTGCATCCACGGCAAAATCGACAAAAAGAGCATCGCCGTGGCGTATTGTAATCTCACTTGGGACGCCGATTTTAAGAAGGGCGATGACGACATCGCCGATGCACATTGCCAAGTGCAAGCGTTTTTGCTGGGCTGCCACGTTCTGACGAACAAAGACGTGTTTGACAAACCCAAAAAGACCAAAAACTAGCGAACGTCCGGTGGTATACTAAGGACATTCGCACGGAGAAATCATGAACTCGATGAGCAACCTAGCTAGTGTAGTCTACAAGCGTACATACGCTCGTAACGACAACGGGATGGTGGAGAATTGGTCGCAAACGGTAGAGCGGGTTATCGCCGGGAACGTACGAGGACTCAATGTGTCCGACCAAGAGATTCAGCGTTTGCGTTATTTCTTGAGTGAGCGCAAGGCTGGGCCAGCTGGCCGCGGATGGTGGTTCAGCGGCGCCAAGGCCCAAGATGTGGTCGGTGGAGCTGCCCTGACGAATTGTTGGTTTCAGTGCGCCGACAATTGGATGAACTTTGTAGACGCCCAGGACTTGCTCATGTTGGGTGGCGGTGTCGGGCTGTCGGTCGAGCACAAATACGTGTCTAAACTACCGCGCGTCAAGAAGGGGGTGGTAATCCGACACAAGGCGACCAAGGACGCCTCATTCATCGTGCCGGATAGTCGAGAGGGTTGGTGTGAATTACTCCGCCGCGTACTTGAGTCCTTTTTTGTTACAGGTCGCAGTTTCGATTACAGTACGGTATGTATTCGTGGGTACGGGGAAAAGATCAACGGATTTGGCGGCACGGCGAGCGGCCCACTGCCCTTGATCGCCTTGGTTGAGAAGTTGTGCGCTTTGTTGGGCCGACGTGAAGGTAAGACTGTACGTCCAGTAGATGCCATGGACATCATTTGCTGCATCGGTGAGATGGTTGTGGCCGGCAACGTGCGGCGCAGCGCCATTTTGGTTCTTGGGGATTGTTGGGATAAGGAGTACCTCAAAGCCAAGCGTTGGGATCTCGGCCCCATCCCGACCCAACGCGCTATGGCGAATTTGTCGGTCGTGGCCGACGATATCGAGGATGTGCACCCGCTCTTTTGGAAGACGTATGAAAACGGGGAGCCATTCGGCATCGTCAACCGCGCCAACATTCAAAAGTTCGCGCGCATGGGTGATTTACAACCCGACACTGCGGTTGGTACCAACCCCTGCGCGGAAGCTTGTCTTGAAGACGGAGAACCGTGCAATCTCCAAGACATCGCCCTACCCCGACTTACAGGTGTCGATGAATTCGTTGAGGCGTCGAGGTTGATGCACCGATGGGGTAAGCGTGTGACAATGGCTCCGTACCATCTCGAGAAGAGTGACGAAGTCGTCAAGAGGAATCGACGGGTTGGAACTGGGATCACAGGATGTCTCCAAAGTCCGTTATTCTCTCCAGAGATCCTTGATGTAGCTTACAGAGCTATTCAAGACGAGAACGTCTCGTACAGTAAGGAATTAGGCATCCCCAAGAGCGTCCGGACAACCACTATCAAGCCAAGTGGAACGGTGTCAAAGATGTATGATATGAAGGGATATGAAGGGATCCATGCCGCTTGGAGTCGTTATTACATTCAACGCATCCGCTTTTCGGCTACAGACCCGATGATCCCCCTTCTCGCCGCTGCCGGCCACCACATTGAACCTGTCGTACGTTTCGATGGAACTTTCGATCACAACACAGTCGTTGTTGATTTTTACGAGCAAGCTCCGGATGGCGCCCCGGTGGCGGACGAGGGGTGGGACACCTGGAAGCAGTTGGACGTACTCAAGATGGCACAAAAACACTGGGCCGACCAGAGTATTTCGGTTACTGTGTACTACAAGAAGGAAGAACTCAACCAACTCAAGGCTTGGCTTGGAGAAAATCTTAAGTACATCAAGACTATCAGCTTTCTTTGCCATTCAGACCACGGATTTAAGCAGGCACCCAAAGAGGCGATCTCCAAGGAAATGTTCGAGAAGCTGGCTCCGAAGGTGAAGCCTATTAAAGTCGACGGGATCGGAGCCGGAGACGAGTTGGGTGACAGCGAATGCGCCGGTGGCGCTTGCCCCATCAAATAATCCGTGGTACAATGGTGGAACCAAACAAGGAGAATTACGAATGTCCGATTCCACCATCCAGCAGATCGCCGTGACATACAATCCCTGCGTCGAATTACCATGCAACACGACCACGACTGGTGATTCGAGTACAGTGTTTGTCGCCGCCCCTCCGTGTGGCGGAGAAATTCCGCGCACGACCGGTGTATCGGCCGTCAGCCACTATTGGGCTACGTTGAAATTCAAGAAGGTTCACCCGGCAGCAGTTCAGCCTACTCGAGCGCACCCCACCGATTCCGGTCTCGATTTGGTCTCGGTCGAGACCTTGTCGCTTGCGCCAGGCGCGTTTCACGCGTATGATACGGGCATCCAGCTGGAACTCCCGGCTGGATACGAGGGGCAAGTCCGCCCCCGTAGCGGCCTGGCGGCCAAGAAGGGCGTGACCGTGCTGAATTCTCCCGGCACCATCGACACAGCCTACACAGGCAACGTCAAGGTGATTCTCATCAATCACGGCCCCGGGACGGTGGACATCAAGGCGGGCGATCGGATTGCTCAGCTCGTAATCGCCCCAGTATCGTTGATGGAATGCGTGGAAGTTACCGAAGTAGCTGAAACTGACCGTGGTACTAACGGCCTCGGTTCGACTGGAGTTTAAATTTCACACCACATCGCGACCGGGTCGACACCTTCTACGTGTTCACACCTGGCTGTTTCTTGTATAGGCAGCCAACCTCCGGTCGCGATGTGGTGTTTTGTCCGCTCTAACGAGCGCAGCACGGTGTCGCCACGAACCAGACAACTCGGGGCGTTTACTTTTTGGAGGTGTACGATGATCAGTCCGTGGCTGAAGGCGTATATGGCGGCCGAGAAAACTCGATTGTCGTCGCCCGAGCACGTCGCCGCGGTTATTTTGGCGGAGATGATTTGCCGTCCAACACAAAAGTCGCTTGACACCACCGTAAAACCGTGTATACTGGAATTTCAAATCTAGGAGAACCAATTGTCAATCGATTTTGATCTAGAAGACCTCGACAACGACAGCGCGCCGGATGTATCGGCCGCTCCACCCCGACCGCGACCGAACGTCCGCGTAGTTTCTCGTAGCGAGCCGACGGCAGTTGACACAACAGAAACTACCGATGAGCAAGCCATGGCGGAAGTGGAATTTCGCCTTGAACTCGCTCAGTATTACCGGTTGGTGTTGTCTATGGACTCCTTCTTCAGCGACTCCACTGGCCCCGCGGCGGCTGTAGTCGACAAAGAGATCCGAGATTTTGTCAGAACTCGCATGTCTAAGCTTGTTGGAGTCGAAAACACTGACACTGACGGCATGTTTACTCCGGCCGAAATTACCGCACTTAAGGCTCTGGCAGCCCCGGCGGTGTTTGGTGCGTTGAAGGCGATTGCGGCTAAGGTCACCAAGAAGCCCTCGCTAGCCGAGCCGACTCCAGAGCCCGTAGCCCCTACACTCAAGAAGGCGAACGTTCCAGCCAAGCCGGCGCTACGTAAGGTGTCCGCCAAGTCTGTTGTCCAGTCGGCATCAACGCCAGCCCCACAAACCCCGGCACCGACCCCAACTCCAACACCGACGCCCGTGAAGACGGAACAAGTAGGTGGAATCAAGCGAGTTACCAAAACCGTCATGGCGCCAATGGTCGATCAGTCCACTGGCAAGACAGTCGAGAAGGAAGTTGTAGTCGACCTCACCCAGCAGGCTCGACCGACGGGTTCAATTCAGCCGATTCCATTCCCGACATCAATTCGTCAAATCGAAATGACCTCTCAGATGACGGCGTCGAGAATGGCTGAAGCAAGCTCACGAATGATGGATGCAGCGGTAAAGAACGCGTAGTAGAAGTCCCCAAGGAGAACAAAAATGGTAATTCCTAGCAATGATAATCGAGTAAATGCGAAGCGCGCTGCAGATGCAATGACCCGTCTCACTCGTATCGAGACGAGCCTGTTCGGAACGAAGGAGGAGCAGGGGCTCACTCAGCGCGTCGACCAGATCGACCAGCTCCTTGCGGCCATCGTCGAGACGGTCGGTATGGAGGCCATTCAGCAGGCCATTGGCGCGCATCAGGCTCGTCAGCAAGAGGAGCGCGCCAAGGCTCAGAAGGCGGCCATTGAGGCGGCTCTGGCCGAGGGCTCGCTGGTTGTCGACCCCGCCATCACGGTCGAGAGTCTGTTGGTTGTCAACCAGTTCAGCGCGGACGGTCAACTCAAGACGCAGCAGCCCGTTACATTGCCGGCCAAGCAGATGGAGCAGACTCTTCTCGCCGGGTTGCTCGGACAGTCGGCGGGCTTCGAGATGGAGCTCCAGAACAAGGACAAGCTTCGCGTTGAGGCGGTGTATTGCAACGCTCCCGCCGCGGTGAAGAGCTAATGGCGTCGGCCGTACATGCGTTTATCGATGAGTTGCGTAAAAAGGCGGAATTCAAGAAAGACAAAAGTGCGGCACTGAGCTTGGCGAAGAACGAGTGTATGGCTAATCGCCTGGAGGTTATTTCCAGGCGGTTTGCCCAGCGCAATTGGATTCCGACCTATAAGGGCAAGAAGACTGCTAGGACGGAGCGCTGGCTGAACTTGATGTTGTCGGACATGCACTTTGGGGCCGAGTTGGATGGCCGATTAGTGCGTTATCCGTACGGCCCAATCGAAGAATCTCGTCGATTGGCGGCTATTGTCGCTCAAGTGGTGGACTACAAGCGACAGCATCGCAAGGCCACATCTTTGGCGGTACACATCTTGGGCGATGTTATTGAAGGCAACATTCATGACCCCCAGTCTTCAGCCAACGTAACGGTACAGTTCGACCGAGCCTTGCACCATCTAGTCCATGCCCTGGAATTTGCCGCCACGGAATTTCGCCAAGTTGTGGTGTATACGGCTGTAGGGAATCATGGACGCGACGTCGCTCGCCACCCAGACCGCGCCCTACAAGATAAATACGACTCCCATGAATACCGCATTTATCGGTCGCTGTATTACGCCTTCCGCGCCGTCCCCAATGTCCGGGTTGAAACTCACATCCGTCCGTTCTACATTTGCTCTCAATTCGGACAAAAGTCGCTCTATACACACGGCGATGCGATCTTCAATTTCGGCAATCCAGGCAAGCTGCTCCGCACCGGAGCCTTGGAGGCTCAAATTGGAAGGTTTCGTACTGCGCACCCCGACAACGCCGACGTGACTCAGTTTTGTGGCGGACATGTCCACATTTCCTGTGACGTAGACGTAGGGGATTCCACAGTAATTACGAACGGAGCGATGCTTCCTGGAGGCCAGTACTCTCAGTCTCTTGGTTACTTCGCCTCGCACTGTAGTCAGCAACTCTGGGAGAGCGTCGACGGACACCAGTTTGGCGATCACAGACGGCTTTATGTTGGTGTTGATGCAGACAAATCAAAAGAGTTCGACAAAATCATTCCCCTTTGGAAGCCACTATGACCGACCCACAAATTGAAGATTTTAAGAAGAAGTTGCAGGACGACCCCGACTTCATCTCCAACCGACGCTATGACTACTCGCTGAACAAGCTCATGGCACGGTTTCCTGACGGCGTCCCTGCGAGTGTTGCTGCAAGGTCGCTGATGATGACGGAAGAGGAGTACAACACGTTGGAAGCTCGAGTGATCGAGAAGTTGCGCCGTCAACTGAAGGTGAGTCGATGAGCCATCGCTCTGAAGTCGAATACCACCAAGCTGCACAAGAGTACTTCAACGCTTATGCAGAGTATCATCGAGCTATGGTGCTGTATTATCGAGAGATATCGATAGTCCCGGATGCCACCCGAAGTGTCGCAGACGACCCCTTGACCATGGATGCCAATCGGATGTGTAGGGTCGCATACGCCAACTTTATGGAAGCCACGAAGAAGTACTACGGCGGTGACACGAAGAAGGTCAGAAGCACCCGTAAGTGAGAAGAGTGAATCCAGCTCTTGCCAACGACGCCCCGATGATGTATGGTCGGGGCGTCTTCACATTGGAGGAACAAAATGACCATCTTCGCATCGACGCTGCTTATGCAGCAGGCGCTTATTGCAGGTACAGCTCATAGGTGTAGTGGTACTCACTCGCGCGTCGTATTCCCCACCTTTAGCGCGTACGATTGGCTCCTGCTCGTCTCTATAATCGTCGCAGTGTTCTCGTTTGTCTGGTGGATCCACGACAACGCCAGTAAGCGACAGACCTAGAAAGACACACTCATGAACAACTTTCCGACACCTCATAGCCATCCAAACAGTTTCGACTCGGCCGCCACTCCGGAAGCTTTTGCCAAGAAGGAGCTAGAACTTGGGAGCGGCCACCTGACGGTCACCGACCACGGGACACTCGAGGGGTGTCGGAGCGCGTACGACCTATGTCGGTCGGACAAGCGGTTTGCCGGAAAACTCAATCCGATCTTGGGGTTAGAGGCATATGTCAGAGATGACTCATGTAGTATTTTAGAGCAGGCCGGTGTACAAAGGGCGATGCGCTACCGCAACGAACGCACGAACCAGCGCGTGACCCAAAAGGCTTACGAAAAGCTCCCCAAGGCGGATCAACAGCTTTGCGTGCCTGAGTATGGATATTGGGAACACTTGAAGTATCTTCATTGCACGCTTCACTTCTTGGACCAAGAAGCGTTCTTCACGGCCGTCAAGCTACTTTCGAAGGCGGACCTCAGGGCTGAGCAACACGGCTCGGAGCGCAAGCCGATTTTTACCTGGGCAGACCTCGAGGAACTCGGCTCGAAGAACGTCACGATGACTTCGAGCTGCCTCATCGGCGTGGTGGGGCGACACTTGCTCGTCCATAACGACTGGCAGACCGCCATCAAGTATTACCAGCGCGTCCGGGGCTTGGTGAAGCCGGGCAACTTTTTGGTGGAGATGTTCCCCCACACTTGCGATCAGAATTGGGAATCTGGCGTGTGGGTGAAGTACGAAGATGGCACGGAAGAGAAGTTCCCCGTGTGGAAGAAACTCAAGACCGACGCAGGCGAACTCAAGGCCGAAAGTCTGGCTCAGGCGGATTTGAGCAAGCACAAGCGTATTTTGGAGGTCATGCAAAACCGTAAATTTGTCGATGTGGCCGAACCCAAGGTGATGGTTTCAGCGGACTTGCGCGAGGGGTTCATCAAGAACAGTTGTTCCCCATGGTCGCCTGACGGAGACGTTCAGTTGGGGGTCAATCGATTCATCTACCAGATCGCCCAGAAAATGGGTGATGTAGTCCTATGTAGTGACGACAGCCACTTTACCTCACCTGATGAAAAAATCGTCCAAGACATGCGCTTGGCACAGTCCGGCGGCTGGAAGATGGCGAATTCATACCACCGTCTCGACAATGCCGCCGCCGGCGCCTGGTTCCGAGATAGGATGGGGATTGGTCAGTCGGAATTCGAAGGTTGGGTGCAAAATAACCACGATTGGGCTGCGAGGTTCCACGACTTCAAATTCACCACCCAGAAGGCGCTGCCGACCAACTTCTATCCGGCTAATACGTTAGAGCACACCGCCAAACTCATCGCCAAGCACGGGCGACTCATCCATGACGCGGCCCACCTCGGGCGCTTGCAACAAGAGATCGAGTTGCTTCACAAAAACGGTGTCGTAGACCTACTGCCATATTTTCAGATGTTGGAAGAAGTATGTGCTTTGTACACGCGCAATGGGAAGTTGTCTGGGGTTGGAAGAGGTTCGGCTGCGGGCGTGTATACAAGCTACCTACTTGGCATTACACACGTTGATCCGATCAAGGCCGGTCTTAGTCTAGATCGCTTCTTGACGCCTACCCGTATTGCGTCAGGGAAACTACCCGACGTCGACCAAGATCTAGGGGATAGAGACTTACTAGTAGACCCGAATAACCCGAATAAAGGCTGGCTCAAGGAACGGTTCGGCGAGTGTGTGGCGCAAATCAGCACCGACAACAAACTCAAGTTGCGGTCAGCTACCAAGGACGTCTTCCGTGTCAAGTATGGGTACGTGCCGTCCGAGATCAACAAAATCACGTCGCAATTCCCCGAAGCGCCACAGGGGGTTGAAGACCACGACTTTGTTTTCGGCTACAAAAATTCCGACGGTAGCTGGACGCAAGGACAAATCGAGATCGACCCAGCGCTGATTTCTTTTGTCAAGACTTACCCGGCCGAGTGGAATATCATTCAAAAAGCTTTAGGGCTAACCAGATCGCGCGGCCGTCACGCGTGTGCGTATGTCGTGAATAATGCCCCAATCTCCGACATCATCCCACTCGTCACAATTGGTGGCGTGAGGTGTACACAATTCACAAAAGACGCCGTCGAGGCAATGGGGCTGCTGAAGGTTGACTACCTCAACATCAAAATTCTCAACGACATTTCCCACGCCATTCATTTGGTACAGGACCGGCACGCCCCGCATATCGATTGGTCGCCGTCCAGGAGGAAGTTGGAGCCCGATGAGGATGTCCCCGGAGTTAAACTCCATGGGATTTTCGTGCCGCACCTTCGCTGTGTGCCGCTAAACGGTCAACTCCATGACATTTGGGATCTCCCTGAGGATCAGGGTGTTTTGAGGGAAATCTCAGAAGGCAAGACTGAAACCGTCTTCCAATTCCACCCGCCATCTGCTAGACGGTGGTTGAAGTACTTCGATTTCGAACGCGGCAACGGCCGCAAGGGATTGGCTTCTGTCCTCGATTTGGCCACTTTCACCGCCTTGGACCGCCCAGGCGGTCTCGACTCTTATGTGGAAGACGGTAAAGGCGGACGACACAACATGATGGTGGAGTACGCCCACCGACTTCGCGGAGGTAAACCGAATGGAGATCCCGAGCTCAATGCCGCCCTTCTCGAATTGGTACCGGAAACGCAAGGCATTATGTGTTTCCAAGAGAGTTTGACGCGTGTCTTTCAAACTCTTGGCGGCACTACCGGTGCCGAAGCCGATGAGTTTCGCGTCCACATCTCTAAGAAGCAGATGGCCAAAGTCGCAAAAGACAAAGAGATCTTCATGCGAGGTGCAGTGGAGCGACTAGGTGTAAGTGTAAGTGAGAAATTGTGGGACAATCTTGATGCCTGGAGTCGCTACGGCTTTAACAAAAGTCACGCCTACTGTTACTCCGTCATCGGATACGCTTGTGCTTGGTTGAAGCACCACTACCCGCTCGAGTGGTGGGCAGCTATTCTAACCAACGCAGACCGCAATGAAATCAACGAAAAGTTGTGGATCCATTGCAGCAAGATGGTCGCGCTACCCCAGTTTGGTGCGTCTCGAGACGGATTCGTCATCGAAGGCGACAAAATCAGAGCGCCGTTCAACTTGTTACGCGGTGTCGCTGACAAGGCACAAGAGCAACTCATGGCTCTCGCTTCCGCCAAAACACTGGAAGAACTCGCCACACGTCGCCACCAATGGCGTGTCGACAACGGCACCAATGTAACCCGCGTGAAGACCGACAAGAAGACTGGGGAGACCAAAGAGGTGGCCTCTCGTCGGCTTGCTACAAGCGCCCTGAACAGTCAATCCATGACTGCTTTGATTGTAACCGGAGCTTTGGATCCGCTATTCACTCCCATCGAAATCAACGGTGAAGAGTTCTCGCTGACGCTGGAGCAAAAATTGGTGGCGTGGCAGCAAGCCGACGTTGCAGCGTGCCTCGCGGTCACTGGGAAAAAGCCTACCAAAAAGAAAGACTCGGCAATTCGTTCGTTGTCCCCACTCGAGCAATACCAGTTCAAGAAGGTGATTCTGCCGGCGCTGTCCGAAGATTTGATTCCGTTGGTTGAGAATCAACTCAAGCAAGACCGTAAATTCGTCATCAAAGGCAAGGACCCATTCATCGTCCACACCCCGTTCAATATGCGCGAAGGATTGACAGAATACCCGTTGCTGCACGGCAATTTGGTCGAGGAAGTCATTCAAGCCGACATAGGCGAAGAAGTGGTATTCAGTTGTATTGGGTTTTTGACGGCCGAGCGGCGTTGGAGTTGGGAAGACAAGAAGGCCAAAGAAGGCGAGCCCAAGAAGAAGTCGGCGGTGGAGTTAACGTTCGACGTCGAAGGTACGATCGTGAAGGCCGTCAAGTGGCCCGGCAAGACCGGAACGCCGCCTCCTCCATTCAACGAAGACTTGTCCGGCTCCATCGCTGCTTGCTGTTGTCGAAGAAGGCCGGGCAAGGGTGTTACACTAGACGATGTCGTGCTGATTCAAAGAGCTGCAAAACCAGAAACAACCAAAGGGGACGAGAAATGACCGAATTCCAGAACGCATTGAAGAAGTACCGTGAAGCGAAGCAAATCGTAGACACACCAGTGGAGGGCGATTGGAGGTCTATGGCCGGGCGTCTGGCCATGCAGTCGCGAACACGCGACGAACTCCCCGACTTGCGTGCCAAGGTGATGGGACTGGCCGGTCGAGGCGTTTCCGTCGTGATTCCAGAGGGCGCTGGCACAGAGAAGTTCTGCGCTATCGCAGCCAAGAGGGAGTTTTTGGTAGTGAACGGCGATGTGGTGTACCGACGTGTCGCCGACTACGTGTGGCAGGGGATGGATAAAGGCCGGGTCAATCAGTTCGGTCTTACCAACTACTCGATGCTGTTGGACGAAGTCGGCAGCATGATGACTGAGATGGGGATGTACAGGGCTGAGTCACCGAACTGGAATACCCCTGCCGTCATCGCAGACTACAATGCACTCCTGAAGTACGTCACGGACATCGTTAATCGTGCCCCAGGCCTCCAGTTTGTCGCTCAGTACGTCATGCACGAGATCGTTCAGTCTGCCTTGCAGGGCGAGTACGACATCGGCACCCAGCCTGTCGTAGTAAAGAATCTGGCGTCAGATGTGGCTCGCTTGGTTGGTGCCTCGTCAAAGACCGTGGCGACGAATGGTAGAATAGGTCTTGAGTTCGTGCTTGAGGCGCTTGGCTGCACCAAGGACGAAGTTAAGCGAGCTGTAGCAGAAGAGAAGTAAAAACAATCAAAAACAAAAAGAGCAAAATCAAATGACCAACGAAACACTTCCGACAAACAACGACTTTTTCGGTACCCCCTCCGCCCCAGGATCGTACGGCTTCAAGTTTCACACCATCTCAGACAAGGAGCCTAGCGTTTTCCGGATTGCCCCTCCCGTCAAGAGTCAGCGCATGACGGGTAAGTGGTACACCTACGACTCGCTTCATCAGGGTTACACCATTCCGAATGAGCAGGACCCGTCCAAGCCGAAGTGGAAGCCCTTCCGCTGCATCTTCAAGCGCGATCGCAACAAGATGGTGACGCAGGACTGCCCTGAGTGCACTCGCATCGACGCAGAGAAGAAGAAGCTGGAAGACATGGTCGCGGCTGGTGCTGCGCGGCTGATGGCGGCGACTCCAGGCCTCACCGAGGAGGCAGCGAAGAATCAGGCGGCCACCGCACTCAAGACATCGGCACAGGCGGTGCTGGTCGACAAGTTCTATACCGACCGCAAGTACTACGTGCTTGCCAAGAATATCGCCGGCGAGTGGGGCATTCTGAAGCTTCCCCCCAGCCTGATCTGGAGTAAGGGCCGGGAGGGGGCGCTGACGGTTCTCATGGACAAGTTCAGTTCCGACAACAACGGCGTGTCCGCACTCGACCCGAACGTTGGCGTTTGGTTCAAGTTCCGACGGACAGGACAGAAGTGGTCCACCCAGTACTCGGTCGAAATTGAGACTGAGAGTGCGGGCGGCGGAACGTTCCGCTACAAGGCTGGGCCGCTGAATGGCTCGGATATCGCCGGCCTCGAGAAGTGCCCCGACCTCGGCACATACAACGACGACAAGACTCTGACCTACGAGCAGATTCTGACGCTGGCCAACAATACCGGCAATGCGGCGATTGTTTCATCTGTGTTTGGCTCGACGGGGCGTCGTACTCCTCCCCCGGCAATGACGATGCAGATGCAGGCTCCTGCTCCCGCTCCGTTGCCTCCTCCTGTGGCGATCCCCGTGTCGGCCCCAGTGGCGGCTCCGACACCAACGCCTGTCGCTCCGGCAGTTCTTCCTCCCGTTCAAGAGGATGAGCTCACCCGTCTGCGCCGCATGGTTGCAGAGATGGAGACTCGCAATAAGGCCACCGCTGCAGCCCCTCAGCCGGTGACCCAGTCCGTCGTTGCGACTTCCCCGGTTCCGGTCCCAAACCCGATCCCCGGTGGCAAGAGCTTCGCTGAAATGATGGCGCTTGATCCGAGCGAGTTCGCGGCCATGTTCCCAGACGCCAACAAGAAGTAATCCAACACCAATAGGCGGGGGGGGGTAACACCCCCGCCGTTAAGGTCACATGGAAACTCAAATCATCAGCGTCCCACGGACGGACCCGGCGAATCCGTTGATTCTCGACACGACCACAATCGTATACGCCCAACAACGTCTTCCAGAGGTCGCATATAGCAATCAAGCTCGAGCTCCAGAGCTCATGGCTCTATTCAATATGGCGTACCTCGACACCACTAGATGTCTTGCAAAGCTGGAGTACGAGCTGATTCAAGCCAAGACCAAAGCCAACAGCGTTCGAGCCATTCTACTGCTCGACAGATTGCCGGCAATGCTTCAAGCGAAGGGGTTGGCCACCACCCGCTCACCCCTCGGCTCAGAAGACATCCGACAAGCCTTTTTGGACTCCGACCCAGAGTACTTACAGGCACTCGAACTTGTGAATCAAACTCAATGCTACATCGCAGCGCTCGAAGGCCAAAAACGAGCTTTCGAGAACGCGTACAATGCAGTCAAGAAGATGCTCGGTCAAGATACATCGATGCAACGACAAAATCCAAACCTACCAACTACATACAATCCATCACCAACAGTCGGCCCGAATGAATCCTATTGGGGCACTCAGAGGTAATCAATGGCTACAAAAGACAATCGACGATTCATGGAAAAACTCATGAAGCTCCCAGGGGCTTCTATGGGGGCAAGAGACATTCATTCGGACGTCATCCAGTCGCCCTCTCCGGCGCTCAACTTCGTTTTCGGAAATGGTCAGGGGCTGCCGCGCGGACTCAGCTTGCTCCTGTACGGACCACCCCGTGGCGGCAAGTCGGTCATTTGCGACTCTATGGCTGGGCAGTTCCACCGCACCAATCCTAACGGCTGGGTCGTGAAGTTCAACACGGAATTTCGTGAAGCAGCCCAGTCCGGTGCGGATCGCCAGGCGATTTGGGGTATTGATGCCGACCGGTACGTGGCGTTTGAAGTCAACCAGCCCGACCACATCTTTGACCGTATCGAGACCGAGCTTGCAGCCCTAGTGCAGGACGGCATGGACTTGGGGTTGGTCATTATCGACTCCATCAATGGTGTTCAAGGTCGACGGGCTGGCAATGCCACCTCCATTATGACCCAGCAAATCGGCGACGACGCGTTAACCATCGGATGCGGACTCAAGCGTATCCTCCCCGTCCAGCGTGCGTGTCGTTTTGGCTTGATTCTGACCACTCACATCCGCGCTCAGATGGACACCAAGGCCGGCGGTTCGTCGATTGTCCATACGTCACAGAGCACGGCGGTTCGACCTGGGGTCTCGTTTGGTACGCAGCATCACTGTGAGTACTTCATGTACGTTGCGCCGGCCGGTGGGGCAGACGCCAAGAAGGACTTGCTGGGCAACGACTTCAAGGACACAAACCTGGAGGACATGCAAGGTAATGCCGAGAAGACGGGCCATAAAGTCCGCTGTAAGATGATGGATTCCTCGCTCGGTCCCAAGGGGCGTGTTGGTGAGTTCACTTTGGATTACGCCAAAGGGATCATCAACACCCACGAAGAGGTCTTCCTTCTTGGCGTCGCTCGTGGTATCATCACGAAGCCTAGCAACGTGATGTACAACTTCGAAGATCAAGAGTGGCGCGGTAAGGAAATGTGTCTCACCGCTCTCAAGTCGGACCCGCAGCTTTGCACTCGGATTGTAACCGAACTCAAGAAGCGAGACATGGCCGGACATTACGCCCACGAAGTCCCCGCTCCGGAGGATTTCGGCACATCTGAGGAAGCATCGAGCATACTCAAGCCTTCCAAAGTCCCTGTAGTTCTGTAAGAAAGGACAACATCATGGAATTTAAGGATATTAGTCACGAGATTTACCGTTCGTACGAGTTTCCAGACAAGTCGACGGTCATTATCAACGAACCCCTCGAACTGAATGTGTCGGCATCTGGAGGTCATCGTATCCTAGATGAGAAGGGCGTGTCGCACTACGTACCGCCCAAGTGGATCCACTTGTCGTGGAAGTCTAAGCCCGGTTCACCGACGTTTGCTTTTTAATTTAGAGTAGTCGTAACTTAAGGGAGTCGACACCGTGACGCTAGACATAATTGCCGTAGTATTGATTGCACTAGGCTTTGTCGCGCTATTCGCGACCAGTATTGGTGTAGGCCTTACATACTGGCTCGTCGAGAAGTGGGGCGATTGGTACTGGCGTCGGTAATCGTAATTCAACGCTATAGATAAGAGAGGTCGACACCGTGCAGACACTTGAACCTAAAATTCGAGAGCTTTTACAAACACACGGTGTCGACTTCAAAACCAACTCAAAATCATTCATTATGGAATGTCCGAAGTGCAACAAGTCGGACAAGATGTATATGATGCGACAGTCCGGGCGGTTTGTTTGCTGGTACTGTCGCGAGATTGAAGGGTACCAAGGGAAGCCGGAGTTCGCGCTAGCAGATTTGTGCGGACTCCGACTCAGCGAAGTACGTAAGGCGCTGTATAACGATGAGCCGCAAGGTTCCGGCCTTATTTTAGGCGTTGGTGCGCAAGATTTCTCTGACGATGATGACGATGACTACATGGATCTAGAACCAACGCTCAAGACAGTGCAATGGCCCGCTGATTCTGTGACGCTGGAGTGTCAAGATGCGGCCCCCGGCGTGAGATATTTGGAGTCCAGAGGTGTCCCGATGGGTTTGGCGATGGAATATTCAATCCGGTATTGGCCGTCGGAACGACGGGTGATGTTCCCAGTCATTTCTCGCGGCAACTTATTGGGTTACCAGTCTCGATTGATTGATAACGACAAGTCATACTGGAACGAACGTTTGCGTAAAGTGGTGTCCCCATTGAAGGTGCTGACCAACCCAGAACTCAAGCGCGACCAGACTTTGATGTTCTCCGATCGCATCACCGGCGATCAGGCGATTTTATGTGAAGGTCCGATGGACGCCCTTAAAGCGCACTGTGGCGGCGGAGGCAACGTCGCTGCAATGGGCAAAGCGGTCGCCAATAGCCAGCTGCAACTCTTGAGGAATTGCGGGATTACGAAACTGTACTTAGCCCTCGATCCGGACGCTTACTTGGAGCTAGATCGCCTCAGGAGGGCGCTAGCCGACATCGTACTGTACGATCTCCGCCCGCCAGCGCCCTACAAGGACCTGGGCGATATGCCCATCCTGGACGTCAAGGGGCTAGTCGACCGAGCCCCCATTCTTAATCCAGCACAAATCGTGTTTTTCCTCAAGAATCACTTCGGAGCCCATTAAATGTCAGAAGGTACCATCGACACGCAGTCTTTGCCGTTTAGCCCCGACAAGCAGCGAGCGGTTTTGGGGTATGTGGTCTGCGACGAGAAGTTCTACTCGACCGTCATCAGCCGCCTTGAGGCTTCTTGGTTCTCGGACCCGGTGGCCGCCAAGGTATTCGACGCGTCGAAGTCTTGGTGGAAGCGTTGGGGGCGAATGCCCACCATGTCGGAACTACTCGACAGCGAATACATCGGTCGACTGGACACACATACAGCTAATCAAGCTCGAGCTCTCGCCGGTATTGCCAAACAGTCGCGGACTACGTATTCTCCCGAGCCGCTGTTGTCGGAGATGGAAGTCTGGATCAAGGCTCGATTGCTGCAAATCGGCCTACCCAAAGCAATCAATCAGTTCAATCTGCAAAAATTCGACGAATCCGCTGGCGCCCTTAATCGGCTCATAGCCGACTACCACGACGTGCAGTTCATGAAGACGGGCGAAGTCAGCTTCAATAACTACCGGGAAAAAATCCTCCGGCAAGAGCAAGACTCCGGGCAGGCTCTGACCTTTGGTGCGGAGATGATCGACCGGTTGCTATCAAAGTACCCCACCGGCGGATGCTTGTTCCCCGGACATATGACTGTACTTATGTCTTCTGTTAACTCAGGCAAGACGTCAGCCCTTGTGACTACAGCCGTTGCCAACGTCGCCAAGGGCAAGGGTGTGTTGTTCCTGACGCATGAAGGTACAGAAGACGAAATCCAAGACAAAATCATGCGGTGTCTCACAGCCATGACTACTCCGGAACTGGTACGGGCCTACCAAGACCCCGAAAAGATGACCATGATGGCGGCGTACGAAGAAATGCTCCGCAGGCACCTTACATTTATCCCAATCAACCGCCCAGGTCTGACGGCGGAAGAGGTCATCACAACCATCAACAAGTTCCAAGAAAACAGGCGGTTGGCCACGGGACGCGGGTATGATCTGTTGGTCGACGACTATCCGGCCAACCTCATGTCTGAAGTGGGCTCTAAGGGGCACATGGAACTCAGACATATTCAAGCAATTGTATACAACCAATTCCTTCAAATAGGCATTCAGCACAAGATGTCCGTGTTGGTGGCAGTACAGACAAACCGTGAAGGTTCAAAGGTGAATCGGCGCCACGGCAGCCAGAAGAATGAAACAAGACTATTGGTCATGGAGGACGTGCACGAAGCTTTCGGCATTATGCAATCCGCGGCTACAGTATTGACCTTGAACCGTACCGACGACGACGCCAATAACAGCTTCTTGACTTATTACATCTGTAAGTCTCGTTCGAGTTCCACTGGATGGGCTGTTACGTGCAAGACCGACTACGACCGATGTACGACGCACTCCGACTTTTTGGGGGCATTCACGTACCGTGGATCGTCGTCCGTTAGCCACAAGGCTGTGGAGGCGTTCCGAGAGTTTCGGGGTCGTTCAGTGCCTCCAGAGAAAATTCGATTTTACGAAAAATTAGCCCCTTGACGTTTGATTCCATTTTGAGGTATTGAAGGTCTATGACTACCAAGACGCAGCGCCTAGATACAGCCAAGTCTTCTGGCATCGACTTTTCCGCCCGCCGAGTTTACATCTTCGGCGCGATTTCAGATAAGTTGGCTCAAGACTTGCTACCGGGAATTTTCATGTTGGATGAGACCAAAGGTCCCATTGGTGTCCATATCTCGACCCCTGGGGGCGACAGTGACGCCGGCATGGGTTTGTACGACGTGATTCACAATTGCAAAAACCCCACCACCACTTTCGGCGTCGGTGGCGTGTATTCTATCGGAGCCGTGCTCTTGCAGGCCGGGAAGAAGCGGATTATGACGGCGAATGCCATGATGATGGTGCATAATGCCACCATGACAATGTCGGGCGATGACATTGACACTAAGGGGCTCAATCGACTCAATGAGGAGTGTAATCTGTCTAATCGGCGCTACCAAAGCCTCTTAGCTCGCCGTAGCGGCGCTTCAGAGAAGCAAATGGCTAAGTGGTGCGAGAAAGAAACATACTTCACGGCAGCAGAGGCGCTGAAGGCCGGCTTTATCGACGCGATTTTGGGAGACTGATATGAATCAAGTGGAGATGTTGAAGGCTATCGGTGCGGATACTTGGGAAACCTTGGAATTTCCCCAGAGCAAGTGCGTACTCGAGGTGAAGAACGAGAAGGGTGTGTTCGAGTCAGACGGCTACTATCTGTGCTGTATCGTCGATATGCGCGCTCCAGAGGTGGAGTCCGCGTATATTCGAGTGCTGAAGCCGTACTGTTACCACGAAACACAAATCGGGTACGGCCTCCTCCGCGGCTGGGTCGACTCGTGTGGCAACACATACGATCACAAAGATCACGACATTCACAACGACCGAGAGCGCGTTGTAGCTTGGAAGTCACTATGACAATCCCCGATACCGTAGTTAAGTACATCTCCACCGGCCTCTTCGCGGCCATCGTAGTTTTGCTCGCCTTCGGCGGCATCAAGAGCTGCTCTTACGAGAACGAGTTGCGAACGCTGCGCAATGCCGTGGCCGACAAAGACCATACCGTCGAGGTGCAGGCGGGGGTTTATAGCAAGCTCATGGTTGAGCACGAGCAGTTGCAGTCTTTGCTGGACTCGAAGGACGTTCAAGTCAAGCTCTTGGGTGACGAACTCAAGAAGACCGGTGAGACGCTCTTGACGGCCAACTCCTTGACTCTACAGTGGAAAAAGGCCTACGAGGGTCTGGCTAATGCCAATCAGCACACTGACGATACGCAGCCAGGTCGCGTTCAAGTTGACTTTACAAAGGACTTTGGTTATATTGGGGTGGATGGTTGGACCAAGACAAATCCGGCGGAGGCTTACGTGAAAGTGCAACAAAAACGCCCCCTCCAAGTGACGCTGGTGGTCGGCCAGAAGGACGACGGGGCGTGGGAGTCGCATGTCACGTCATCGGAAGAGAATGTTGGAATCAACATCCGCTTGGCTGGAGTGAATCCTAGAATGTTGCAGTCGAAGTGGTATGAGAAGTTGGGCGGAACACTTGACTTGGGTGTTGGTGGGACTGGATTTTTGGGTGGGGCCGGTGTGTCGTACGACTTCGGGAAATTCGAGTTGGGACCTAAAGTGTGGTTGACGGCTGGAAGTAATATTGGTATCTCGTATGGCGCTGGCGTAACGTGGCACCCCTGGAGGAAATAATGGAGCTCAAAGCGTGGGCTGTGACTGGAAAGAGGAAGTCGTTTTGGCGTAGCAAACGTCTCGAGTGGACGGTCGGGGTAGTAGACACCGCGTCTGCAGCGTGCCAAAAGGTGAATATGTTGAATAAGTGGTCGGCCGACCAAGTGAAGCGGACCAAGAAGTGTTATGCTCCCGCGTCTGGAGATGGCAATCCACCTCTTCTGATGTGTCCGTGGGATGTAAAATGGACCTTGTCGGACGCCAAGAACATCGAGTACACCTTTGGACCGCTGTTCGTTTTTCCGAATTACGTGAAGGAGTTGTAGGATGAAGCTGATCAGAACAAACCAAACTGACATCGGTGGCAATACGCCAGTGGCCCCTCCTTCCTACACCCTGCAGAAGGAAGTTGCAGGTAAGATGCAAAATGCGCTTTTCGTCTCGGAGTCGGAACTCAAGCAGCTCCAGCAACTCATTAACCTGGCGCTACCGCTGGTGTCGACCGATGATGCGGCAGCCATTCGGGAACTTCGGTTTGGGTATCCAGAAACGCCCATCGGCAATGCAGCTCCAGCGACCACGAGCAACTACGAGACGACCGCCACCCCTCCCGAAGGAAAGACACTCGGAGATGGCATACACTTTCTACCTTATTTCGAGTAGCAAAACACGCAGTAAAACCAAGGAGTTGTAAAATGACCCATTCCGAGTTTGATTCTATTGTCCGCGATGTTGCCGTTGCAGTTCTCCCCAAGGCCTCGAAGGGCGTTATGAACGAGTTCTTGTTCACCCTCAACGAAGAGCTTGCTTCGAACGGCCTGGAGTTTGAAGGCAGTGACGACGAGAACGACGTTCGCGACGACGATGACGATGAGGATGAGGAGTGAAGAAGACGTTACATCGCTCTGACCTGGGCGGCGGCTTGGAGCAAGTGTCGTTGGAGTATCGCTCCGAGCCGTGCGCTCATGGCTCTCCGGAGTCACGTCGCGAGCAGGTCGAACTGCTGCAACAAATCGCCAACACCCCGATGTTGCACAATTGCGGCGGAAGTCCTTTTGCGACACTAGACATGAGGCACGATGGAGATTGTTGGGTGTTGGTGCTAGAAGCTACACAACGCAAGATGGCGACTTCATCTTTTTAGGAGATTACCGTGAGTTTGAACTGGGAGAACAATCGCACTCAGTGCGACGGATGTAGGATGGAAGTGGACGACACTCTTGGATGGTCGGATGACGACTGTGGTGGCGACTACTGCCCGAAGTGTACAGAAAACCAAATCCGAGAGTCGAACAACGTCCCGACGGAAGAAGAGGCGCTGAAGTTCTTCGACTCTCTGAAGTCCGAGTCGGTTAGGATTCAAGAGGCATGGGCCAAAGGGCGTAAGCCGTCGATTGGTTTTGACCAAGAGAATGGAACGCTGTACGCCACACCATATGTTTTTGAAGGCGAGCCGGTTACCATCATCTTCACTTGGTCGTCTAATGACAACCCGGTAACGTCGCTGCCTAGCCAAGAGAATGAGTGCGGGCGAGTGCGCCTCGACCGAGAGAAGAAGGACTTTATTGACCCACTCAACGAAGAGATGGAAGAATACCGACAAGTCATGTTGAACCAGCTCTTGAGCCACCTAGATGCGATTTGACGAGCGGTTTCCTGAGGTTATGCTGGCATTTAGGCCGCAGTTTTTTGTGCCGGCGGCTCCGGTCGTGGTAGATGTAGATGAGGGACAAATCCAGCAAACTGGCAGACGGTATCCATGTTTGGTTTGCAACAAGAGGACCGGATGGCGGGCTGTAATCGACGAGTGTCCGGACGCCCCGATTTGTTCCGAAGAGTGTCGGCAAACGTTTTTGACCGACGGTACAGAAACTGTGGTAGATCTTGCGTCGGAAATTCAGTTGGAGACAAACAATGTGTGACTCATATAATATCGCCCCGTACATCGAAGGAACATTCGAATCAATCGTTTTTTCTGGCGGCACATTTTCGGCGTCGTTCGACGTGGACTCCAAGTGGAAGCACATCCTACATCAGTGTGCATTCTTGTCGGCTAGCGGCAAGAAGGTTTTGGGCGTCTTGACCGGCACTGGCGACAAGAAGTCGTTGGCGGTTTACTCTGTCTTCTCGAGTGCAGACACGGCTCTTGAGCGCGCCAACGAAGCCGCACGAGACTGGGTTGCAGATATGCGATACCAGATTTCCGGTGCCGTATTCAAGGTCCAATGGCTGCCCACCACCACCTCTACCAAGACTTCCGGACGAACCGAGAAGCGATGGACCGAGGTGTACGGCGGGTTTTACTCGTGGCGACCGGGAGCGAAAGCCTCTGACGCTCCGGAGGTGCTCGCTACGGTGTGACGCCCCATTGAGCCCGGCGCAACCAGTTCTTCCTGAATTTAGCGTTCGCCGGACGAGCGGTCTAAGATGTCGAAGTGGACTTGTCAACGCATATCACCCCCGAAACAGCGTCAACGGCATCCTGCTTGGAGGCGAAAATCCCGAGATATTTCCGCTTTCCATTAATTGAGACTTGAGCTACCCACTTACAACACCCCTTGCTCCAGTAAACCCCCTTGGCGCCAGAGGTGTTATTTTTATAAGACCTGCGCCTCTTGCCTGTTTGAGCAAGCGACTGATTAATTCTCGCTTCGATAGTCGCCTTTCTCCCCTTCAGAGATTGAGATATTTTCTCTTTGGTTTTAATTGACGGGATGTATCGAACTGTACCGGTCAGAGCGGCTGATATTTTCGCCCGATGATCTGGCGACAACTTCTTCCCCTTTTGGGATTCCGATATTTTCCGACACCACTCCGGCGTCCTTGGCGCTCGGCCCCTCCCCTTATGCGACATCGACATCTTTTGTCGAGTTTCCTTCGAAGCATGACGCCCTCTACTCGACTGCGACAGCTTTGCTCGCGTGGCATTAGAAACGATACGTCCACACGCGCCTTCCCCTCCATCGGTTCCGTTTGTCAACTGAGCGCCACACAGTCTGTAGTGGGCAATACACCATATCTCGGCCGCGCTCATCTGAATATCAGTGGCGCCGTCAGAGAATTCATGTAAGACTTTGACGCCAGGCTTGAGTCCCGACGACAGCACAGACTTGATCCAGTTATTCTTGTGGGATTGGCCCTTCAGTTGAGATAAAAATAAGTGAGCTTTTGGCCTCGCCATACCACGAGAGGACTTCCCGATATAGCGAATGTCGCCGGTTTGCGGATCGCACAAGGCGTAAATGAGTTTCTTGACAGTCATCCGACTATTATACCACAACCCCCCACTTAGCCCGTTTAAGCCAACAAGGTAGAAACTTGGAATTTTGCGGACGAGAGATGGCGATTGAGTTGTAGTAATCCGCCATAACCGTCGCCATAGCCTTGACGAATTTCTTCCCGTCAATCGAGTTGATGGCGCCGAACGTCATAGGTCCGAAGGCGCCGTCGACGACAAGCCTTCCGGGGAGCAGAGTATTGACCGCGCCTTGGGAGATCTTAGCGGAACGCTTTGGGCCACAATTCACGGCACAGTCCATACACTTTGTAGCCGTCGTTTGGTCGAGAATGGCGCCGAAGCCGAACTTATCCCAAAACTCTTTTCGATATAGAGCAACGGCAACTTCCGGCTTCATCGGCTTCAAGTATCCAGGAGAAAACATAGGCCCTGGAATGCCGAGGTCAGCCGCCGTGAGTCCTAGAGATTTGATGGTGGACGTCGACCACCCAAAGTTCGTCTCAGCTCCGAGGTCTGACGGGTCGTTCACCCATCCACCTTCGTGACTCATGATTACTGGAATCGCTAGATTAAACTCCGACATTTGGCGATGCCTCCTGGGCACTATTCCTACGCTCTTCATTGGCGCGGATCTGATTTGAAGCTTCTTGTGCGCATCGCAAGAATTGCTGGTACAAGATTTCCACTTCGATTTTGCCTGGTTGCAGTGAACGAATAAAGCGTGTTACCATGGTGTCTAGCTCCTGGTTGAACTCGGAACCGGTAGCGTTGTCGATCGAGTCGACGCCGCGCTTCCACACTCCGAGTGCCTTAATGGCCATACCGTCAAGGTTGTGACGCTCACGTAGGGGATTTGCATATGTAATCCTACTTGCGTGCCTCGATGATGCAGCGCTCAAGCCGCTCGGCTGCATCGCGAACTTTTTCGATTGACGGAGGAACCAGCGTAGTCAACGGTATCACCTTCTCGAGGATGGAGGCCACTCTCTCGTTGAGTGTAGCAACTTCGACTTTTTGAGCTGCAGCGAGACGTTGATTGACTATGAACAGCCACACCATTCCGGCAATGGCCAATGCAGCCACCCCAGCAGACCCTTGACTTAGTGCACTGGCGATGGGGGCAATGATTTCCACTTGATACTCCTACTGGATTCTTCGTGTATATTAAGTGTTAAGACTGGGTTACTGTCGACCGTGGACTGTGAAGGTGAAACTCCTGGCAACTCCATCGTGCCAGTCGATTAGGTTGCCTGTCGCCTGGTCGCGGGCGAATATGTCGAGAGTGGCTCCAGAACTGCCGGCGGTAACTCGACCGTAGATGGTGGGGGGTGTAACCCACGAGTCCAAGGACGACCACTGGACAGATATGACGGAAAGTTCATCCGCCATATTCCCGAGCAAATCGACCTGACAGCGACCGGCCGGAGTGGGAAGAGGAGAAATCGCGCCCACATTGAATCCTCCTGTAACCGTTACTACTCCAGGAGCATCTATACCGACTAAACCGTACGCCTTGACTTGGTTGTCGGGGACCACCTTATTCGTAATTGCCGTCGAAGTCCCTGTGTTGGCGCCAGACATTGCTATATGCCCGTCACAGTTGATGGCGTTTGCTCCGCCACTGGAGGTCACTACAGCATATCCGCCGCCGAGGCAGACGGCCTTAACTCCACCTATCGCGCCCTGAAAAAACCCACCTAGATATGAGCCTCCACCGTACCCCTGGACCCCTGCGGCTTCAGGGGTGAAGCCGGCGTCACTGGAGTGCCACCCAACAACACCGCCGCTTGTGTCTCCAGTACCCTGCCCTCGAACTCCGTCGCCGTCAGGTGAGGTACCGTAAACTCCACACGTCCTCCCGTTTCCCCCTACGCCATATCCTAGAGATGTTCCGGCGCCAGCAATCGCCTCGCCCCAAATACCCCATATCGAACCGGTAGTCGCCGTCGAAGAGTTAACGCCACGCACCCCAAAGCCGCTCGCATTCGAACTAACGCCACGCACCCCAACGCCGCTCGCATTCGAACTCGAACCTTCGACGCCGTAAGAGGTGCCGCTGCCGTAACACCCGATCGTCCCACCGTGTCCATACACCGCTGTATTGGCTGAAACCCCCTCAATACCGTAGGCGGCGCTAGTGCCGTACACTCCGCCCGTGCTTCCGGTCCCATGCACTCCGTAGGTGTCCCTGCTGACGCCTCGGACGCCTACGAGTGTGTCGCTAGCGCCGCTCACTCCAGCTCCAAACAACCCCCCGCCAGTCCATGCTATGCCAACGCCGAATAGCCCCGTGACCCCAGTCCCTCTAGCGCCAGGCTCGCCTGCCCCGCCGACCGCCTCTACACCTACGCCGTTGGTACCGGTGATGGTTGCTCCAGAAGCACCCTGAAAATGTGCGCCCCAGAAACTCGGAGATAGGCCTTCTACTCCATACCCAGTGACACTCTCGCCCAAAACACCGCGCCCTGAAGCGGAGTACCCGTAGAGGGCAGTAGCCCCCGCCGTTACCGGGTAGCTCCCTTCGCCGATTCGGATCGCATTATTGGCGTTTAGGGGTGGTACAGTGGGAGTGGTAGGGGTGCCAGCTGCGTAAGCTAGACGAACAGTACCAATGTCGGTGATTGTGGCGGCGCTCGGCGGTGGCAGTACGTGTGCCGCAAAGTTGCCATCACGACGGAACCACCCGTCAGCGTTACGCCAAACAATGATGACGCGCGAGCCAGGAACGACTGGTTCGCCCAAGTTTTGCATGGTCGCTTTTTGTGCAGTCAGCGTGGCATTGGTTGTACGGTCAAGGTCGACATACAGACACTCGCCAGGAGCTAGCGCGGTTTTGGATGTAGCTGCGGATCCAGCTGGATCATCGACTAGTTGGTCGGTGATGGTGTTGTAATAGATGCCGGGTGTATTGGAGTTTTCGAACAAAAACCTGAGGCCTTGCCAGTGCAAATGGCTTACGCCATACAACCCCGTCAGCCACTCGAAGTTATCTCCAGTAGAAATGAAAATCGCGGTGGGGCTACCCACCAACTTAAAATTGCGATCTGCCGTAGGCGAGTACCAATTCTCACCGCCACCGAGTTCCCACACGCGCGACATGACCGCATCTTGCCAGTCCTTTTGCGACAAAATCCCCTTGTCGCCACCAGTGAAAGCTCCGGCGACTTCTACTCGGTCCTGCGGCCAAGCGTAGCCGTTGGTGGAGTTCGGGAAGTCTCCGCCGCTGCCGAGTCGCCACATGATGTTTCTGGCGTCTTCGACGGCGACAACTTGGTTGTTTGCGTCAGAAGTGACTTTGGCAATTGGGGTTAGGTGGGGAAGCGCGCTGAACGGTGTAGATGTGATGACGATGCGGTAATCCAGCGTCCGAGCCAGGGGGACTTCATACCCTTGCTCGAGCAGTGTGTTGGCGTCAAGGAACTTGACATGATCTGTCGTGGTCGCGTCAGTCTGGCGGGTCAGGTCGACGCCAATGTAATTGACGGTTCCGGCCACGAACGATCCGTCCACTCGTGCGTTGAGAGCTGAGTCAAGAACCTCTACGGGACGGTCTAATGGAACCCACAAAAACGTACCAGCCTCGGTGGCATTCTGATTGTACAACACCCCATCGGCGGTATTGAGTTGAATACTGGACGTTGCGATACCAGCAGCGTAGTTGCTTAGCGCAAACCCGCGAATGACAAGAGCTTTACCTCCGGCCTGGACTCGTCCGGCCACTACGTCGAAGTCCGCCGCGGTCGCCGACTCAATGGCGCGTAGGTGGGGGACGTCAATTCGTTGGTCACCGAGTAGATTCGCTTGTCGTAAGACGGCCATTAGAGGCTCCTGAGGGGGTAGTTACCAACAAGATTGGGCTACGAAGCAGTCCCGAGCGTCCTAACTTCGTTGTTCCATCGGAATGCACTGAACTGTAAAATTCCGGTGACTTTACCGCGCGTGGGGACGTCCCATGACTGCTCCGTCACGCTACATCGGTCCGCTTGAAATAAAATAGCCGCGGTAGCTAAGTCTATCAGTTGTACGCTAAAGTATCGTTCCCGGGAGATGTCGTCAATTCCGACCGCCATGCCAGCACCCTCAGCTCCGCCATCAGCCGACATGCGTAGCAGCTTCATGATCCCGGTGATTTTTGAAGTAGTAGAAGCTAGCTCGTACGGCTCTGCCGAGTCGATACCGTAAATTTCGTGTTTAGGGGTGATGGCGTGCCAAGCGAATCCCGTGACTTGGGCATACGCCAAGGAGTTGATTTTGCAAATTACACGAGCGCCTACAAGCGTCAGTTGAGACATTTAGCTGTTCCGCCTTGTCTGGACTTCGGAGTCCACTTCATCTCCGGCAAACACGCTAGCTATGTCGGATAGTTTTTGAGCGCCATATGTGGGCAACCCAGCCCCGCCTAGCCCAGTATCGCCTGGGTAAACGATTTGGATGTTGGCGTCGACTCCTGATGCGACAGCGTCCAACACCGCCTGTTGCGCGGCGACTCGACCGGCAGAAGAGGCGGTTAGATAGAAGAGACCCAGAGTCTCTCCGTGTTCGGGGTCGAACGGTGCTTGCTGACTCAAAAGAATGACCTGTGCACCCGCCGCGTAGTCAAACTCGAGTCGATATGCATAGTCGAGCACGAGTTTGTATTCGGTCGGTCCGCTCTGGTAGCAATCCAGGAATCGGATTGGTTTGCTTTGCTGGCTTGTCCCGAAGCCGAGTGCAATATACCCAGACAAAGAAAATGACGCGCCGCTGGCATCTAAGGTCAGTTCCTTGTATTGCTGACCCGCCGACATAGTTGTGGTGGCTATTGCCCTCGTGGCGGTCGTCGCGATCCCCTGAAAAGGGTCTAGGGTGTAGGGGCCTGGGGCGTTGACGGCGCCGTCTTCGGCCTTCACTGTAGAGACGGTACCCGTTTGAGTAGTCACACTGTACGACGTGGCGTATTGCATGGCGCCGGACGACGTAATTGTTTGGACTTCGAACGAAGTGGTCGTCGGGACGGCTGTTATAGCGAACTGATCTCTCAGTCCTGTACCGCCTAGTCGATCCTGACCATCGATGAACGCCTCAAAGGTCGTGGCGCTCCCGCCAGAGAATACCAATTCTCCGTATGGGGTCACATCGCCGAAACAGGGCGAGCCAGAACTGGTGATTTTGTACGGCAATCTACTCCAAGTCCTGGTGGCTATATCAAAACACTCAACGACGGTAGCGTCATCTCCGGCGAAGGATTCCCCTCCTAATACGATGACCTTGTCGCCTACCGCCTTGGCCAGGTGCGAGTGTCGACGGATGGACGGGCTAGCGATGCGGCTCCAGCGTCCGGTAACCGGACTCCACATTTCCGCCGTAGCTAGACTAGCCATCCCACCTGTGGGTTGTGATGGTGGGTAGCCGAGGCCGCCCACGACCAAGACGTAGTCGTCCGGCAGAAGTACAGCCTGACTCCAACCTCGAGCCATGGCCATTGATCCGGTAGACTGCCAGCTCACGCCATCAAAAATTTCACATGTATGATCGGACGATTGGTATGTCCACACTCCCAATACCATTCCGCCCACGCCGCCGCCGATTGCCAACACTCGCCCGTCGCTTAGCTTGACGGCTTGGAAGTCTGCGCGCGCGTGGATCATAGAGGTGGACGCCGACCATGTGCCGTTGTATATTTCTGTGGTGTTCGTTGGGGTTAGTGATGCTGAAGAGCCTCCCATCGATAGCACTTGTCCATCGTCAAGCATGACTTGTTGATGACCGCTTCGCGCCAACGACATTGAACCGGCCGAACTCCAAGTGTGCGCAGCGGTGTCATACAACTCGGCTGAAGCTAGAGGCGCCCCGCCTCCGTCGAGACCTCCTGTGGCTAGGAGATCTCCTCCGTACTCGCTGGCTGCGTGAAAATTACGCGCTGTCGTCAGGCTGGCGGCGGTCCACGTATGGGAATGTCGACTAGCACCGTCGGCTTCCGAGCCTTCCGCGACTATAGTCGGAGTTACGGCTGTGTAGTGGTTGGTGATTCCGGTGACGGCGGAACTGTAGCCACCAGCAAAAATGACGCTGTCTCCGATCGTTGTGGCGGTGCCATACTGAGTGGCAAGTGCCGGGGGTGTCTGGGCGGCAGCGATAAAACCCAAGTGTGTGGCGTTGTACGTCCACGCCGCTGGTGTCACAGCGCTGTTCCCAGGAGAAACGTACGGTAGGGCGTTCGAGGTACTGATGGAGTCCAGAATGACGTGTCGTCCGATGTCGCCCGCCCCTAAGCCGTGAGTCAATGTGGTTGTGATGGTCGTGCGCCCGCTCGCCAAGCGCTTGACAGAAGCAATTGCCAGTGGGGTGGCGGCGTGCAGGTAAGCTCCGGTCCGCGGGTCGCGTCCAACTACTTGTGCTGTGGCCGGAAGAATGACGTCGAGCTGATTCGGGGCAGTCTGCGCGACAGAGACCGACCGAGGCCCACTCAAGCGTCTAGTTTCCGCTCGGTAAAAGGTGTAGGCGGCGTTGTCTAGCTGAACTGCCGTGCCCGCGAAGCCGACGCGGTCGATGTCAAAGCTTTGGGTAAAAAGTGCCCCGCTCCAACTCGTACGCACATTTTTGATGGCGTATGTCTCGGACAAGCCGGATCCTGCCGACGGTGTTATGGCGACGTAGTCACCGTCTCGGACTCCAGCTACATCTACCGCCGGCGTAACGATGGAGGTGTCAAGAGTCAAGGAGATGCGAGTGGTGCTAGTGTTTGGGGCGGAGTAAACCCAACTATATCCCGCCGCGCTACCGGAATAGACCGGAAGTAGAGTTGGAAACTGAAATACGTTCTGTGCAAGCCCACCTGTGATTTGAACCGAAGAGCCCAATCCAAGCGCACCGCTGTAAATGCGTACACGATTCAGCCCAGTGTCGGGAGAATGGTAGGGTAGCGCAAAGCCGCTCGAGCGCAATCGGCGCATGTGTTGCGTCAAGGCGAAGGCGACTTCAGCGGCACGAGCCGCCGGCGGAGATCCGAAGTCGACTTCTGGGAAGTCATAGGCGAAAGACTGCTTGCCGTCTAACGTCCAGTGCAACTCGCCCGGAGAATTGAGATTGTACGGCTCGTCGCACGAGCATTCTGCGTACGCTCTAGAGCTATCAGCACCGTAATACACTTCAAGGATGTCTTTGATGGCTGTGTGCAGCAACGCGCCATTGGCGGTTTTGATGGCCAGTCGGCGGAAGATTTCGTCAGCCATTCCGACGTCGTGTGGCTTCACCACGCCTTGGTCGGAGGCTCTTTTAGCGAGGTATTGGCCTGTGGCCGAAGCCAGAAATAATTGCTGTATGCCCGCCTGTGCGTTGTTCCAGTTCGCGTCGTCGCCAGTCGCCAGTGCGGCGATGACGGAATCCCAATTAGGGCCTCTGAGCGCCGAATTGAGATGCTTGCGAATGATTTGTGCGGCTGAGTCGTTTCGGGCTCCATTGGCCAGTGAGGTACGATTACCGCCGACTAGCACTGTAAAATTGGCCGCCGTAGGCGCTGTGAGCGGGCTAAGTGTGGACGACACCACCCCGCTGACGGTAACGACCCAAGGGCCTACCACCAACGATGCGGACAATTCTAAGTCTACACTTAAGGTATCGCCCACTACAATACGGCCAGCGGCAAACGAGCCGGGACCCGGGCCCGACAAGGTGTAATTCAGACGGTTTAGCGCGTCATTGAGCGCGGTGGGGTCGACGAGTTTCGGCGCAGAACTGAATGTAACGCGAATGACGTTGCCGGCGCGGACTTGAGCGCCAGTGACGTAGAATCCAGTCCCGATAAAGACCGCAGAGGATGACATACGCTAAAGATTGGGCGGGTCTGGTGCTAAATCAGGTTGCCGAACAGATCGTGTATGTTGGATACCGTAACCGTATACAGCTGACCAGCCACTTGCAAGGAGGTGGTTAGTATGTATGTTCGACTAGTTTCTTTCGCGATCGCGTAGACCGTAAGCCCGGCTCCACCGGTAACGATGTAGTTGGATGCCACCAGAGCCTCCGCCTCCACGACCTGTTCAGAGAAAATCACCTTGGCGTGTAGCGCGTCATTAGCCGAAGCCAGTGCTACGAAAGGGGCCACCCCGACACCAACGAACGGTTGAAACCAAGGCCCAGAGAATGGGGCGCCTAGTGCGTTCTCGATACCCGTAGCCGGTAAGTGTAGGAAGTAGGTGATGGCGTTGGTGCATTCTGCGATATACAGTGTCACTGTGGCCCCGATAGCTGAAATAGAGGTCACTGTTGGGGTTGTCGCTCCAGGTGTGGTAGAGGACACCGTCCACTGCGATGGTAGTGTCGCTGGGGGAGTGAGAGCGACAATCGAATCAAAGAGCAGTTCCAGGCGATCTGCGTACGGGGTGAGCGACAGCAAAGTCGGACCGACGCCACCGCCACCACCGGTGGGGGTTGTCACGAAACCCTCAAAATTGACTGGGATGGACCCTGCCGTAACCGTACGACCTCGGAATTGGACGTCGTTGGCGCGATCCGCGACACTTGGCAGCCACCCGTAGAGTCCGAGTCCGATTTCGGTAATCGCCGGGGCTCCGTACAACGTCCCGTCTGCGCCGACATAGACGTCTATCACGGGCGACGCCCCGGTTTTCGGGGCGAGAGTTGAATCATCCCAAACGCCAAAGGCGGCCAAGTCTCCGACCGACCCGGCGTAATACTGCGGCGTGGCTGTGGAGGCAAAAGTCATGAACGCCACGCCAGTGGTCTCGTCGGACGGAGAGGGCGTGAAGCTGTAGATGTTGCTCGCCAGGTTGACGATGATAGGGCGTGGGGCAATTTCAACCCCAGCTAATGAGCGGTAAGTCGTGAAGGTGGGCGAAGCGCCCGCTACCGGATTCCCTGATGAGTCGTATAGGTAAAAAGAGTACAATGTATTCTCGCTCTATTAAGCCCCGCCGCCCGAGGGGGGCGCGTCATTAACGGTAATGTTCAGGTTAACGCTTGCGCTGCCTCCGGAGTTGACGGCAGTGACGGTGTAATCGGTCGCAGCAGAGACAACGGTCGGGATCCCAGAGGTGGCACCTGTGGCGGTGTTGAAGGTCAACCCCGCCGGCAACTCAGGGGCGACGGAATATGACACTACCGCCCCGCCGGTACTCGTCGGAGTATTAACTAGGATGTCCGTCCCTAAAATATAGATGGCCGGATTGCTAGCGTATGTTAGATTGCCGGGTGGTGCGGTTAAAGTGTCGACGAGAGTGTCAAGACTCGGAATCGGAAGAGCTTCAACGAACTCAAAATAGTTCGGGTTTTGAGCCGCGAACAATTCGGGCGCTTGGTCAAGTTGGGCGTCCAGGGCTGCAAGGAATGCATTTAACGCGTTGACAACGTCTGCCACCTTCTGACGAAGGTCGGCCCTGCTTGTGGCTTGTGCGATTTGGGCTTGAAGAAATGCGATTGTATCCATTTAAACTTCCTTGAACGAGATGATAGTGTCTGGGCTGAAGCAAACCGGGTCGCCATTGGATTGCATGTCGTACCAACCACCTGGCGTGTATTTGATGAGGGTGGCTGTGACAACGGAGACATTGGTTGTGATTATGTATGTCTTATTTGGAATCATGGCGCGTCTGCCGCTTTCTGTACTACAATCATATTACTTAAACTCGACGTCGACGTATCAACCGCCGTGGACATACCGGCACTCAAGTTGATGGTCCAAGGTGTGGTGTTGCATGGATTCTTGCTCAAGAGCGAAGTCCAGACACCACCCGTGAGGTAATACACCGTAATTATGGTGCCTTTCCGGATGTAGCGGATTTTGCTCGACACCAAGCAGTCAGAAGGACGAGCGACGTATGTGGCGCCACCTTCCGACGAATCGGTTGTGTAGGCTCGGAATGAGCGTTGCGGCGACTCGTACCGTTCGCGCATGACCATAGCAATCGACTGGGTGAATCCGCCTAGCGCAGCGTCATAAATCCTAGTGCTAAGTTGGGTGTACGCACCCGCCAAAGTCGGAACCGTGAAGTGGGTGATGTTGTAGTCAAATCGAATGTCGAAGTCTCCGGCTGGCGTCTTGAGGTTTGGATTTGTTTGCGCAAAGGCGCCAACCCCATCAGTGATTACAACCGAGAAGTCCAAGGCGCCTGTCGTTGCGTTGTAGGTAACATCGCCGTATTGGTAGGTGAAGATTCGGTTGTGAGTTCCAGCATCGGCAGACAGGGTCATTGAGGTCCATCCCTCAAGTCCGTCATCCAACAACATGTCATTGGTCGAGTCCATATTAGGCAATCATCCCAATCAACTTACATGTGGCATAGGACGTATCGTGGCCCACGTACCACACGAGCAAATGCTTGGTGCCAGCGGTGGTAGACAAAGCAGGTATAGCTCCGCCGCCAAATTTCCAGAAGGCGTTGAACGCCAGGGTCTTTGCAGACGAAGCATGTTGATAGAAATCGATGCAACCCTTCATCCCTGCCGCTACACCGGAAGGAGCATCAAGCGTTGTATTCTCAGTCATTGTGTGGTAGAAGTGTCTACCAGATGTCAGACTGACTGCAATGTGGTTCGAAGTCGAAGTGATTTGGGTCGGTGTATCGATTGTCAGCATCGAATTCAAAGAGGTGTAAGACCCACCATTAGAACTCAACTCAGCCACCCCCGCGTTCGAGCGCCAGGCAATCCCGCCCGAAGAACTTACAGGCGCACTCGGGTCGGAAAGCATGGCCAAACTTGAAGCGCTCGTGAGAGAGCCGGACTTCAGAACGAACAACTTCTCTACCGGAGTCCCGCCGATGCCAGTTCTCAATGAAAGCAACTTGGCGCTTGAGTTGACGGAACCGTCGGCTACTGAAGTTCCAATCTGGACGACCAGGTCAGA